>ENA-UAKS01000084-UAKS01000084.1-human-gut-metagenome-genome-assembly--contig:-NODE-84-length-41813-cov-12.215288_pt1 | contig 41813 bp, 40 predicted proteins | sample MGYA00243692_ERZ654452 | MGnify/ENA primary metagenome ERZ654452 (study PRJEB26926, sample SAMN06164442) | human gut metagenome | biome: ENVO:00009003; feature: ENVO:2100002; material: ENVO:00002003...
CGAGATCGCTCAGTGTCTCGTGGGCTCGGAGATGTGTATAAGAGACAGGTCTACATATATTATACGAACATACTATAACATTCCCCTCATAAAAAAATAATTTAGAACATATTCTCATCAAAAAGACTTTGAGGAGCACTATCGTCAGCCTTGTCCTCCCCTTCATTACTATTTTCTAATACAGAAGAAGAAAAATTGAGCATCAGTTGCTGTACGGCCTTTGAATCAAAATTAACATGATATACACCATACCCCTTACCTTTTTCTATAAGCGATTGTGGGTCTTTAGCGCATCTGGTGAGATATTGCGTAACATAGCTATGAACATCCTTGTAATTCAGAGGTGTAAAAATCGAATTACAGGAATTATATACATGACGAGCTATTTTTTCTACTTTCAACCCTTTTGCACCCGCAGCCAAAAGAACATTGAATATCTCCTGATCAAGTTTCATATAATAATCATAACATTCGTCCTCTTTCAAGAGAGAAGACAGAAAAAGAAAAAACCGCGGTTACTCACTTACAAGCAATCGCGGCTCTTTGAAAAATAAACCTTATTTAAGCGAGAGCAACCTTGTTGCCCTCATCCTTAATCTTACCCTCTTTGAAGAGCCAACCGATACCAAGGATTACATCCTCTGTACTGATCTTAGCAGCCTTAGCAATTTCTGCTACTGTGAGAGCCTTTTCTGAAGCTGCCAATGCCTGATATACATCACCAGCTCTAAAACCTGCGTTCTCTGCGTTCAAGTAAAGAACGTCCTTCTTTGCTGCAGGAGCCTTCTTTGCTACTGGAGCCTTCTTTGCTGCTGGCTTCTTTGCAGCAGTCTTAGTTGTCGCTTTCTTTTCTACCATGTTTTAAGAATTTTATGATTCTATTGAGCCTCATTTCATCAGCTCAACCTTAATATCTGCTGCAAATTTATAACTTTTATTTCGAAATAGTGCTAGAAAAATAGAAAAAACTACTACTTATAAACAAAAGTGCTGCATTTCTTGATTTACGTCAAGAAGCGCAGCACTTTATTTACTAAAAATCAATTACTTATTATAAATCTTTGAATTTTTCTCAAGGCATTTTACGCATACTCTTTTATGGAGTGAATACCTTCGTTTCTCTATTTTTATTCAGCCTTCAAATCAAGTTTGATCTCCAATTCATCCAACTGCTTAGGGTCAAGTTCAGAAGGAGCATCGAGCATAACATCTCGACCTGAGTTGTTCTTTGGGAAGGCAATACAATCGCGAATACTATCGAGACCAGCCATAATGCTGACGAAACGGTCCAAACCGAAAGCAAGACCTGCGTGAGGTGGTGCACCATACTTGAAAGCATTCATCAAGAAACCGAACTGGGCCTCAGCACGTTCTGGAGTAAAGCCGAGAACCTCGAACATCTTCTCCTGCAACTGAGTATCATGGATACGGAGAGAACCTCCACCTACTTCGATACCATTGCAAACAAAGTCGTATGCCTTGGCACGAACCTGCTCAGGATGCTCATCGAGCAATGGGATATCATTAGGATTTGGCATAGTGAATGGATGGTGCGTAGCCATCAGGCGCTGCTCCTCATCGCTCCACTCAAAGAGAGGGAAGTCAATAATCCAAAGACACTTGAATACATTCTTATCACGAAGTCCCAAACGATCACCCATTTCCAAACGCAAAGAGCAAAGCTGAATGCGTGTCTTGTTAGCATTATCACCGCTCAAAATCAAAACAAGGTCACCATCCTTGGCTCCCATTACGGTCTTGATTTCAGCAAGTTCCTCTGGAGAATAGAACTTATCTATGCTACTCTTTACGGTACCATCAGCATTGTACTTGATATATACCAAGCCCTTGGCACCGACCTGAGGACGCTTAACAAAATCAGTCAATTCGTTCAACTGCTTACGGCTATAATCAGCACAACCAGGAACACAGATACCGCCAATATACTTAGCCTCATCGAATACTGAGAAATTACCCTTACCTGTGAAAGCATCTTTCAACTCAACAAATTCCATACCGAAGCGTAAGTCTGGCTTATCGCTACCGAAACGGCGCATAGCATCGTGCCAGGTCATCTGCTCCAACTTAGGAAGTTCTACACCACGAATCTCCTTAAACAAATGGCGAGCCATTTCCTCGAAAAGGTTGATGACATCATCCTGATCAACAAAACTCATTTCACAGTCAATCTGTGTAAACTCTGGCTGACGGTCAGCACGAAGATCCTCATCACGGAAGCACTTGGCAATCTGAAAATAGCGGTCGAAACCAGCAACCATCAAGAGCTGCTTTAAAGTCTGAGGACTCTGTGGAAGAGCGTAGAACTGACCTGGATTCATACGGGAAGGAACAACAAAGTCGCGGGCTCCCTCTGGTGTACTACCAATAAGAATTGGAGTTTCAACCTCCATGAAGTTCTGTGCATCGAGGAAGTTACGAATCAAGATGCACATACGATGACGCAACTCCAGATTTTTGCGCACTGCAGGACGACGCAAATCAAGATAACGATACTTCATACGGATATCATCACCACCATCAGTATTATCTTCGATAGTGAAAGGAGGGGTCTGACTCTGAGAGAGGACATTGAGTTCCTTCACCAGGATTTCGATGTCACCAGTATCCATTTTAGGATTCTTGCTCTGTCGTTCACTTACTACACCCTTTATTTGAATGCAGAATTCACGACCTAGCTTGTTAGCTGCATCACACAAGTCTTTGTTATCAGCCTCGTTGAAGACCAACTGTGTGATACCATAACGGTCGCGCAAATCGACGAATGTCATACCACCCATCTTTCTTGAGCGCTGTACCCAACCGGCAAGTGTCACTTCCTTGCCGGCATCAGAGAGACGTAACTCTCCACACGTATTACTTCTGTACATACCTTATTATATTATATTATTATTTTCCAAAGTGCAAAAGTACAACAAATAACGGAAAGGACAAAATAAAATCGCGAAAATATTATTAAAAATATCTTCGCGACCCTATTAATGTGACCAAAATTCACATAAATACATATTAAATAGTTTTATCTCTACTTTTTTAGAGATTTATTTCTTCATCCGTCTGAATGCCTGGCGATGGAACCGTTCCTCTGCCTTGATGACACTGAACACCTTATTAGGTGGTAAGATGGTCATAAATCTAGAATGATACTCTTGCTGCAACTGTTTCAGCTGAATATCCAACTCATCCTTTCTCCTGATAGCTTCGGCACATGCCTCATTATCATTCGGATTCACATGACGGAATCGGCGCATTTCATCGAATATCATACGCATTTTCTTACCCATCTGTCTATATACCGGGAAGAATTTAGCAGCTTCTCTCGGCGTAAGACAGGCATTAGTCGTAATAAACTGTTCTAGTTCTGCCTGAAACCTTTTAGGATTAAATCCATCATGATGTTTTCTACCCTGAGGCTGTGAAGCAAGTGAAACCAGGCTAATCATCAGCATAGCTAAAAGCGCAAGAAACCTATGTTGCATTATCTTTCTCATACCTTATCGTTTTTAAAAATCTTTATCTGTAGACAAAAAGAAATACCAACCATTAATTTTCTGCAATCAGCGATGCATAGATAGTTTCATTATCCATCATCGTATAATCGGCCATCTCATTAAAAGTAGCATCTTCATTATTATTCACAGCAGCTTTCTGAACCATATGGTCCACATGTGCCATAGCAGGCTTACTGCTTCCCGTATATTTCAGCGCCAGTACCGAGCCACCTCCCATCACAGCCAAAACAGCAACAGCCGCCGCAATCTTTCGAATCGGCATACGCTGCCATAAGCTAGGCTGCATGTGAATGATGCGGGGTTCCTGCTCCGGCAAATTTGCCATCACCCTATCAGTAAGCTGGTCGAAATAACCAGCCGGCACCTGGAAATGGTTTTTCTTACCAAAACGGCTATTCAATATATTGTCTTCTTTTAACATATTCCTCATTCCTTTCTTTTATACTTTATTAAATAGACGAAAACTAACCGAAAAGGTTTAATCCTTACGATTGAAAAAATCGGTTATTTTTTTCTAAAAATAGCATAACTATTTGATAATTAAGAAATAAGAGCAAAATAAAACTAACTTACTCGGCGAAAAATCGGTGAAGATATAAAGAACTGCGCATGTAGGCGACATTATTGTTTTGTTTGATTATAGTAATGCAATAACATAAAAAAAAGACGGATCCATGAAATATATCTTTGAATGGTGCGTTATATATATAATAAGGTATAATAATATTAACTAGGGCGTTTCACTAAGAAAATTAGAGAAATGACCAAAAAAAATTATGTTTGTAAAAACAAAGAGTCCATTCAAGAGATTATTGGGTGGACTACTCCAAAATTGCATCAGGCCTCTGAATGCTACGTTTCCTTTAAAGTTTTCGATCCTTGCTACGGAAAGTTGCGCCTAAAAAAGATTATGCTAGGACACATAAAGGGTAAGCGAAATCAGCGAGTGTACGGCGAAGCTCTCATTAAGCGTATTACTCAAAAGCTTCTTGAAGGATGGAACCCTTGGATAGAAGAATCTAATCAGGAAGAGTACGCGTTATTTGCAGATGTATGCGGTAAATACAGAGCATATCTAGCGAAAATGGTAAAAGAAGGTGGACTGAAGCCTGGCACTCGACGCAACTATGAGGGTAAATTAGACTTCCTGCAAAAGTGGTTAAACGGCGACGAACATATTACTTATATATATCAGTTCAATAAAACTCTAATCAGTAAGTTCTTAGATTATGTGCTGGTCGGACGAAATAATGCTCTAAGAACAAGAAATAATTATATCGGCTGGCTAAAGTCCTTCTCCAGCTATCTTGTCGAACGAGGATATATCCAGAAAAATCCGACTGACGGCATTAATGTAACGACGAAACTACAGCATAAAAATCGAGACGTTATACCTAACGATGTCCTGCGACAGCTTAAATCCTACCTTGAGAAAGAAAACAAACACTTCCTGCTTGCATGCTATTTTCTCCACTATCTGTTCGTTCGCCCTGGCGAAATGTGCAGTCTGCGAATCAAGGATGTATCAACAAAGAAAAAGACGCTCTCTCTAAGCGGGGCTAACACTAAAAATGGTCGAGACGCCGTGGTTACTATCCCGAACCATGTTATCGAGCTGATGAAAGAGTTAGGTATATTCTCAAGACCTCAGAATTATTATATTTTCGGTAATAATTTTCGACCAGGACTAGAAGCACTGAAGGCTAGAACCTTCTCGCTATATTGGGACAAAAACGTCAGAAAAGCATTAAAGCTAAACGCATCATATAAGTTCTACAGCCTGAAGGATACTGGCATAACTAATATGATAAAATCTAAAACAGACCTGCTGTCTGTTAGAGATCAGGCGAGACATTCATCTGTCGATATTACCAATATATACACGCCGCAAGACTGCAAAGAAGCAAACAGCGCACTTATCGACTATGAAGGCGTATTTTAATATAATGATTGTAGGAGATTTTTTCTCCTACAATCCTACTTTCCTACGAATCACGCGAATAGCACTCTACATGTATGCGCCCATCGATGATGTACATCTCAAGTTCATAACCTTCGTCGAGCATTTTTGAAATTTCATTTTCCGTTGGAATATCTTTTCTCTCTTCTGTTTTATGATTCAATATTTCGTTTGCCATATTCTTATATTTCATATCAATATTATATCTTTTCCTGAGTTGTATAGACCTATAATGGCCTTTAATTACAAAAAATTTCCATGCTTCCTCGTCTAACTCCTCCTTTATGATTTGCCTCTTCATTCCGTATTCGTTGTAATGACCGAAGATTCCCAGGTATGAATTAACCGACTGAATGGCATGGTTGATGGCTTCAATATCTCCATTTCTGGCAGCATCATTAAGCTTACGTACAGACTTCCTGAAGTTGTTAATGGTATTGTTAACCGAGTATATTCTGTCTCGCTTAATGATAGCTCCCACAAACCTGACACCTTTAGAGTAATGCTGGAAATAAAATTTCTTCTCATTCAGCCGCAGGCCTAAAGATGCAAGCGTCTCCCTTATCATCGGCATCAGGCGAAGGAGCGTCTCTTTCCGTCTCGCCACCAGAACCATATCATCTACGTATCTTACATGGTGCTTGCAGTAATAATCTATCTTCCAATCGAGTTTCGATAACAGGAAGTTAGCAAAGAGCTGAGCAAAGAGGTTGCCGATAGCTACGCCTCTGTCTTCTCCATTCGTGAACAGAGACTTCTCTTTAGGCAGAAACTCCCAGAGATAATCGGCGCTCTTCTTCTCGCAATCCTTCTCGGGATGGTGCATAACCACCATATTGCATAGCCAACGGAGATCTTCCTTGTCATCCCCATGGTAATTCCTTACGATGAAATCATCTACCATCTTAGCAAGAAGCGGCTTATAGATGCTCATAAAGAATCCCTTCAGATCGATCCCCATCACGTAGGCATCTTCTGTATAATTCTCGCTCACTTCCATAATATCCTCCTGAAGCTGCCTGATACCAGCCAGCTGGCCCTTGCCTTTCCGGCAGTTGTATGTACGGTCAGAAAACTGAGACTCAAACAGGGGTTCGAGTCTCAGTGCGATATAGTGGTGGATAATGCGATCACGAAACTGACCAGCGAACACTTCGCGGTAGCGAGGGTATCTAACAACAAAGCAGATAGATTTGCCGATCTTATATTGACGTGAATTGATTTCGTCGAGCAACTGAACGAGGTTACTCATATAGTTCATTTCAAATTCCGTAGCGCCGACTGTTTTCCGCTTATGACGGCGGCAGTCGAAATATGCTTCTAAGAGAATGCTAAAATCTATCATTTTAATATCTGTCTGCTTATATCTTCTTAATTTAATGCTGACACCGGGCGAACATGATTCTTATCCTTAACCTTATTGTTCCAGTTGTTGAGGTTGCCGTCGCCAAAGTTCAGATTCCACGCGTTCGCAGGACTGTTCTCGGTTGACGCCGCAAATTTCTTGTTCTTAACTATATATGATAGGATGCGGCCCATTTAATTAAGAAAGGTTGCTCTCTCGGCTTGACGTATCTCGCCGACCCTGGCTTAAATCACTCAAGCTGTAGTCTACTGTCTGGAACTCATCTCAGCAGCCTGCGCTCTAAGGAGTGATCCTTTCCATGCTGTGCATTGTTTTCCGACGTCCTCTCGCAAACGAAGGAGGCTCGCGAGTCTGTTTGTACCCATTATCCACCTTTGTTCTCCAGCAATATCTATCAAGGTCGATATAACTTCGAGATCGGTTTGAAGTTGAGCGAGATGTTCGATGCGAACACTCAGATTGCTGAGCATATACGCTTTGGCGATATGATTCAGACTATCAATAAGCATATTACATAGTCTGTCTCCAAAAATCGGACGTTGTGACCTTGGAAAATTCTTAACCACACCTATAGTCATATCAAGCATCTGCTTTACATCTAGATATATTCTCGTTTTACTTGCCAACCTTGTCGCTGCCATATTTCCTTGTTTTAAATACTCTACTGGAGATGTCCTCGACTTTAAGGTCGAGGACGATTAACTATTAACAACTAACTATCGTAAAAATGCTGACACCGGGCGAACACGATACCCATCCTTAACCTTATTGGTCCAGTAGCTGAGGGGGCCGTCGCCAAAGTTCAGATTCCACGCGTTCGCAGGACTGAACTCGGTAGATGACCAGTACCAGCTTGTATCTAGCTGCTGAGCTCCCTTAATGAGTGACAGCGCATAGTTGATCTTTGCTTTATTAGCATACATCATCAGTAATTCCCCCACCGATGGCAGCCACCAGTATCCGGCGGTCAGACCTTTACCATTACTGTTCGCTCGACTATACAGTCTACAATAGCCTGGAGCGTAGTCAGCAGTATTCGTTACGTGCGAATTGGACGATGCTTTGATGGCGGCATCCGTATGCTGCCGGCCATTAAAATCCAGCATGGCAGCGAGTCGGTTATTCCCGGTAACCTGAGCAGTAAAAGTGTCGTCGTTGCCGTAGTTAGGAAGTTCTGCCTGTACCTCTGCGCTCGACCATGGTAGCGCATCTGCCTGTGTTGGAGCGACAACCAGATGACGGCCACCTTCAAATATTACTACGCCATCCGCTATTTCTCCGCCAGCTTCCAAGCTTGGCCACTGTGCTGGAGCAATCATGAGCGGATATCCATCATCTGCACGATGATACATGATGAAGACGCCATCATACAACTGAGCCATATTCTTTTCGAGATAAGGCTTCATAGTGTTAAGACTTGCGTTAGTAACGGCCTGGCCGTTAGCAGACAGCCAATCGCTGATTTTTCTTGTCTTTATAGCCATAATATTATGTATTTAAAAGATATTGTTACTTATCTATCGCTTCTGCCGATGCCGAATTGCTGATAGCGGCATTCACTGCGTCAATGAAGCAGGGAGCGGTAGTTCGCTCAACGAGTTCCTTGATGATTTTCACTTCGTCATCGGTGTACTCAGTCTCGTCACTTCCGTTCCACATCTTCACAGCAAGAGCCTGTCCTGCCAGCCCCAATCCTGCTCCCTGCGAGTAGATGATGTTTGCAATCTGCTTGCGTGCGTTAACTACCTGACACTGATTCTTGTCGAGTGTCATAAATACTTCCAAATGTTCTAATTTAACTTTCATATTAATTTTTGCTTTTATGATTATCTATTTATCCAATCCAAATCTTTTTCTCCGCTCCAGAAGATTCCACGACCGAAATAGGTCTTATCCTTCTGACTAGGATTAAGTAATTCTGGGTTTATATATACAAGATTTATTGTTTCTCCACCATAAAGTTGATGCCATCCACTGACGTCACAGAAATGTATTCCATTATGACGGTCATTGGCATTTATTGCCATCCAACGCTTACCTGTTCCTCCAGGTACAAATTCGTAATAATATTCATAATTGTCTACAGTAGATTTGAATACTACTACATCAATAGGACATCCGGACGATTCTTTATTAGGACTATACAATGGAATTTTGTATACGGTTTTATTGTCATACGTAGTATGTTCAAGAGCCATAACTGTATATCCACTATCATATCCGTCTGGATAAACGCGCATACTACCACCATTTATCACTGCCAATGTACTCTGTCGATGCCCAAAGGCTGAACGACACCATACATTACTAGCATAGAAACGCCAACCTCTTTTCGCCGCAGAATTATATCCTTGATTATAAATATCTGCATCAAATGTTATACGTCCAGAACCATCAAAATATATTGAACCAGCGCTTTTATTTCCATCAGAACTAACAGCAGTCAATCTGTGAAAAGAGCCTGTCACACCCTTCAGTTCTCCTGCGAATATACCATTAGACGCATATAACGAACCATCTTTCGTTACGCTGAATGGAGCATCAGCACCATTCGGTGCGCCAAGCCACAGAGCGTAATCATTATCATCACTAACAACCCTAAACGAGCCAAACATTGCGCCACCTGACGGATTGAACAGATTAATCTGATTGCTTCCGAGCATATTGATGGTAGCGTTCTCGGCAAGAAGAAGATGAGTTGCTATCGACTTATAATTGCTCATCTCTGTCCAATGCCCATCGATCAAACTAGGCGAAGAAGTTGCATCGTCATACGTTTTAGTGCATTGATACCACTTGCCTTTAACACACACAACATCAACGTATTCTTCTTCACCTGAACCCGAAAGATACTTATAGCTGCCCGATTCAAAACCGTCATGTTCACGCATAAGAGCACCTTTTTGCCCTTTGTCTCCTCTCAGAGAGAAGGAGATAGAGCCAGTTACTTCTGCTAAAACCTTTACCATAAGCTAACTATTTAACACCTGTGATTACGTAAACTGCGCCCTTGTAGGCACGTATTGCCGATTCCGTAACAGTAAACTTGTTTTCGCTTACTGTTGGTGCTCCCGAAATAGGAATACCGCTGTTGGAATATAATGTCATGCTGAATGTGACATCTTCGATATTTGTATTAGAACCACGCTTGCGCATGTACGGAACGTATACGATGCTTCCTCCCGAATTTTGAATGAAGTTCTCAGCTACAGCATTTCCGTTGCCATCCGTAGGGTTCGGGAATATGATATATTCATCCGACACGTCATTGACGGTCTGGGTATCTGACGCATAAAAACTTCCTGCCTTGTATGCTTCACACTTAACGAGGATAGATGAATCAACGTCTGTCTCCTTGATGGTGAACGTAGGAGAGTCGCTGTCCTGCTTGAGTACCCATGCGTTGGTAGAATCTGGCAGATACCACTTGAATGTATATCCGCTAGATGTCACGGACGTTCCTTCCGTCACCTCTGCTTTGACGGTACAGCTACCGCCCTTCTCTGTGATAGTGAACAGATTCGTACTTGAAGTAGGGAGAATGTTTACTCGCTTTGAGCTGACAACGCCCTTGGCTATATAGACTGGGTACATAGCTTTAAGATTGATGTTTGTGTTTTCGAATGACAGGCTTGTTATTGCTTCAATGTTGAACGAATCACCACTATTGATTTTCACAAGATTCTTGTTGATGGAGAGCGTAGGGTTTCCGTCTGAATCAGCACCCTTGGTAAAATGACCAGACACGCCACCGAAGGAGTTCGTGGAAACACCCGAACCATTGAACGCCAATGTAACACCGCCTACAATCCATGTCGTAGAGCCTCTTGTAAGGTCGAAGTTATTGCCTGCGCCCTGCTCTGCTGAAAAGGCTTGCATAACTATGACTGGATGCCTAGCACCGCTAGCTTCGAAGTCAGGCGAAATCTGAGTAGGCGCATTCCACTCGCCATCATAGTTCTGATTAACGTCTCCTGTCGTACACTGAAGGATTGGGTAGATTGTCGTTCCGTTGCTTGTCACAACAATCTGTCCTGTTATTGATGCTTTACTCATTTGTTACCTCGCTTTCCTTTTTATCTGTTGATACCTCTGTAGCAGGAGTCTCCTCTGTGCTCTCTGACGCTGATGCGTCTGGCATATCTGCGCCAAATCCGTTATCCTTATTCCTTGTATCGCCCTCGCCACCATACTCGACTGGGGTATAGCAATATACAGGGGTGGCTACACTTCCGTCAATCTCAGCTAGAGCAGAATACTCCTCTATGAGGGCACCGCCAGCATAGGCAGCTCTTGCACTCAGATTAACACCAGGAACATCATTCATCTCACTCTGATAGAGCAAGCAATTACCGTCATGCGTCATTGTAAGCGGAACACCAGCCTTGGTGATTACCTCTGCAACTTCCTTGGTTACCTTAACGTAATATCTCATAATCGTATATTTTTAAAGTTCAACAATAATTAGTTGTTCTCGTCAATTTCCCTTGACACAAGATAGTTCCCGTCCTCATCCACAAGGGTATTGCCATTCTCGTCAACAATCAGCTCGTAAGCACCTCTGTCTTCGATTGTCAGACGGATACTCTTCTTCGCTTCGAAAGGACATTGGAACGTCTCTCCGTACCCTAACACCGTGACATTCTCAGTCATGGTGACTACGCCACTGTTCACAACCTTGCCATAAGATACTTTCTGCCACTTCGCTCTGATAATCTTATTCCATACAGAAGGGTCAATGACTCCGTTGTTGTCACTTACGATAGCCCGACAAGTTACGAAAGCTGTATCAGAATTGAGACCAAAGCCATCGCCTACGAACTGAGGAGTGAGGGGTGGAATGGTTCTTTTGATATAGGTAACCTTCTTCGGGTCTCCTGTTCGAGGAGAAGATGGAACACTTCCTTCGTAGATATAGCAGGCTCTTACCTCATATCCGATTCCGTCACCTATCATATCACAGTTGATGGTGATAGATGTAATCTGACCGTTTGCAGCCTTTGTCATGGCGGTAATCTCGTAGTTCTCGGAATCGTCAACGGAAGAGATAAGCTGCTTCGTTCCGTTATCCAAGATACGATACCACCATATCCTTGCCTTTGTGTCCGCAGACTTATCTATAGCACCGACCATTACCTTTGCTGTGATGGTTCTTGTGCTTGCGTGTTTGAGTGGATTCCAAAGCACGGTAGGAGCACTATCAAGCATAATCTCTGCCCTTGCATTAGTTGTGTCTTCAAGGTAGAGCGGCTTGTTGGCTATGAATGTGTACTTATATCCACTTATCGGGTCAGTCCAATTACCCTCAAACCGCATTGTTCTCGGCTTATTGATAACTGAGTTAGACTTGATAAATAGAGTTCCCTTGTTCAAGCCCTCTGTTGTGGCTTCATAACCACTTACCACACTGGCTTTTTCACTTGTTGCTACGATAACAATTCCACTAGTAGAAACCTCCGACCACTTAAACGAATCCAACTGACTGTTGAATGTGCCTGTCTCGTTAGGGTTGTCGGGGTCGATGAGGAAGCATGACGGAAACATCGTACATGGACGGATTGCGTAATTCGGGGCATATGAGTTGGCGATGCCGTCATACTGCTGCCTGTTGATGATGTATCCAACTATCTCTATGCTGCAAGACTGGGAATAGGCGGTTGCCTGTATATCCATCATCTTGTCAACACTTACTGCTAATTCTTTTGGCATATCTTTCAATTTTAAAGTTCAACATTAGAAACTAACACTCACATCTTCGGAATACATCGTCTCTCCATCCTTGATTTCGGCATCACATCGGAATGTCACACTACCTATCTTGAATGCAGCACCGCCAAGGTCTTCATAGGTCAAATCAACCGACAATCCGCAGTTGGCGTGAGAGAGTGCCCATTTATTATCTGCCGTTGGATTTCCGCTGTCTCTAGTCCATACAACATTGACCATAGAACCGGTCACGTCTTGATTGTAGAGCCTTCCGACTACTGATAGAGTAGTGAATACCTCCCAAGAGCCATCAGCATCCGTTGCCATCAAGTCGTTGAGACGGAAGTTCCACAGCTTCGATGATAGCATTTCGAGCGTGAAATAAGGGTTGCCTTCAACGAACGCCCAAGCGGTAGATGAATATGTCGGCGGCTTTGCTGTCTTGTCTTCTAAACACTTCCACTTGCAGCCGAGGTAATATACAGTATCAATCGTTCGGTCTCCATTGCGGTAAGGATTATCGCCTTGCGCCACAGCCAAGCTCCACACACCTCTGTCTCTTGTCGTGTAGATAGGATTGCCTTGGTAGTCTATCTGCTGGAATGATGCAGCCATCATCCACTTAGCATAGAACGCTCCATCACGCTTGTTGGCAGTAGGGAAGTCTTGAAAGAGGAACGATAGTGCATCTGGCAGCTTACCCATCGCAAGAGAGTAGTTCGTCTTGTCAATGATAGGCTTTGTAACGTGGTCGAGCCATACAAGCAACCCTTCAGACGATGATATATACCAGCAGCTCTGTCTGTCTTCGTCCACCGCATTTCCCCAGCGTATCAACCTAGCCAACTCGCAAGGCGGATAGTTCTTCTTGCTAGGACATTCATCATCGGGGTAGCAGACTACCGTAATGGTATTCGTTACGGTGTTAACAGATAGTACTCGCAGCCACATATCATAATACTTGCCGTTTTCCGTCAATGTATTGATTGATGCTAATATTACATCGTTTTCCTTGAATGCGGTGAAGTCATTATCCCATCGCTTCTGAAGCTTCAAGTCGTAAGTTACATTACCACCTTCCGCCGCAGGAATCTCTGTAACAGTCTCAACCATTCCACTCTCTGTGAAGACGAAATTGCTTTCCATCGCCGTCTGTCGGTTCACGATGAGTTCCTTTGCTATGATAGAGCTTCGGGATGTAATACTCTCGAACTCAGCGTTGCCCAGTTCGTCAATCCTGCCACCAGTACCAAAGAGCATTCCTTGTATAAACTCGCCGAAAGTTGCACCTTTCTTGAACTGGGATAAGTCTTCTGCTGTCAAGCCTTGCACGAACTTCTGCACCTTTTCCCAGGTAACTGTACCTTTTGCGATGTCATCGTTTATCTTTGAGATGAAGTGCTTGCTTCCCTCTGTCGCAACCTGATTCTTAACCTGTGTAGTTGTCAAGCCTGCACCAGTTCCGCCATTTCCGCTTTGAAGCGACGAAATCTGCTGCTGAATCTTTTGGATAGTTCCAACCTCCTTATCCTCGCGGAGAATTATGTCGTAGGTAGGAATCTTGCCATCTTCTTCCTTGATCGTGAGCTGGTCGATAGAGATGATTCCTTCGATATTGAGGTCTGTATCATTGAAGTTCATCAGGTCGCCGGCCTTAAGCGTATCGTGGAGGCTCTTGATAACTCCGGTATCGTCTGCCTGCGCTTGGTCGTGCTGCCTTGCCATGAAAATCTCATCTACCTTCGGCTGATAGACGTACCTTGTATAGTCATTCTTGTCAATGAATGCTATGGCGTATTTGAGAAGCTTCAGAGATGCAGCATTGACATACGAATCAGGAAGTGTGATGCCGGTAAGAACGAAATGGTCTCCTTTCTTGATAGGGTAGTCCTTGTATGGAAACCAAAGCTCAAGAGCGTCGTCCTTGATTCGCTCGATAGTGAGCCTCCATCTCCCATCGACCTTGGTTGAGGATGCTACCTTGAACGTTCTACCACCACACATACCATCTTTCATGGAGATTGAGAAATCGTCGTCCGCTAAATCTTTTATATCGAAATCAACAGCTTTGCTGAGATAAATATCAACATTATTCGGACCAGGGTCGCCATCATATCGGCCGTCATCATCAGGAGCAACACCCTCGTCAATCTCATCCACACGCACACCACCGATAACCATTTCTTCGATGGTAGGGTAGATTTCTACGACTCCATTCGTCTTATCATCGGTATCGAAGAACTGCGATGCCGAACGAAGACCAATCTGATCGATGTTGATGGAATCGATGTATGGTCTATGCGGGTCAGTAGAGAATCTGTGTTGTTTTCCGGTAGGGTTCACGTACTTCTTCTCTTCATCCGTGAGTAAATCATAGAAGTCACTCAGCGATACATGGGGAAATCCAGGCAGCATAAGCCTGTTGATTGACATATTGTTCGGGAGATTCTCTGCATATTCCTTCATGGACGAAGGAATATTTTTCTTGTTGAGGCCCGATGTGATATACATCTTCGTGTTCCCTGCCTTAACCTGAGCGATGAAAGTGTTAAGGTTTTCCCTTGACTCTTCGTCACCGCTATCTACCTGAGTTCCCTTGTATTCCGAATAGAATCTACACTTATTGGTATTGTATTTCTTTGTTACATAACCGGTAATCTCAGTCTTGAAATCAAATGTAACCTTAAGTACCCAACCGAGAGACTGCTCGCCAGTTTCCCCAGGAGCAATATACTTTCTCGGATTCTTGAAATATGTTTCTATATAGTCGAGGTCCAGTTCAAGTGTAACATTCGTGCTGGCCCCGACGACTTCCGTGATGTTCGCCACATACTTGACACCGAGGTCCGCATAGTAATGAGAAAGAAGATTCTTCTCCGAACCATAAGCTCTCAGTCTCGTAACGACACTCTGGTCGGAATCAGCGTTCTGGATAATCTCATATAATCCATTACCGAGGCCATACTTAAAGATATGGTTTGCCTGTATTCCGGTAGTACCGACATATATGTTTCTTCCTCTGACGATGAAGTTTATGTCCCACTTCTCGTTCACAAGCGCAAGGGCCTGCCAACAGGTCTGCGAATCCACTGTAATAGACATCGATTCGATGACGTTATCTCTTGTTCCTTCGCCGTACATTGACAGCCAGTCGCTCGCGAGGCATCCACGCTGAACGGAACGCTCCTTGTTTCGGGAGTAAATCTTCCAAAGACCTGCACCAATCTGCTCATCGAGGTTCGCCTGGATCCTGTCTAGTAAATCATCCAAAGTCTGTACATAGAATGGGAATTTCGGTAGGGCAGTGTAGTGAAGTTCATTATCATTCAATACCACATCAAGGAACTCAGCCCTGGCAAGCTCGTCCTGCAATGCGTTGAACTTTACGCTGTCATACACGAAGCCCTCACCGTAGGTGTCAGGTCTTGCCTGCTTATCTTTGCCCGGCTCGTAGTTGAGCTCGAATCGCTCGCCACGATAGACAATATAGTCGCCTATCTGGAAGTTGATAGGCACTTCATGCTTGAAATTGATAGTCACGAAGCACTCACCCATCCAAGAATCGGAGTATTCCAATCCATGAACGGTTATCTGCTCTTCGTTAACGTCTGTCAGCTTCGAGCCATCCTTATGATAAATATTCCAAGTACTCATGTGTCAGTATTATCCTAAATTTGAAATCCTGCCATGCGCATCCATAATCGGATTGATATCAGTAACAGGGTCGTTAATCTTAAAAGTAATAGAGAGAATAAGCAAGTCCTCGCTGCCCAGATATCTGTATAGGTCCGGATCAATGCTCTTCAGTCTTACATGTTGCCTTCCAATCTTGTTGAAGTCGCAGTACATTTTCATCATGCCAGACATGCGGAGATAGTCAATGAAAGCCTTGCACTTCTCGTTGGCTCCGAAAGCATCGCCCTTAAACAGGAACTTGACCTTATTCTCGTATGCCGCCATGTAGAGTCCATCCTTGCCGATATATTCGTCATCACCATGCTCATCGTGCCACTCCCTTTTAATAGGTTCCTTGACAGAATCACAAGGCTTGAACGGACTCTCGCTGACGTACATACCGAAGTCGGCGATGGAGTCCTTCACCTCGTTCCCATCGCCTTCCTTCTGCATGTATATCCTGAAATAATCTTTCATACCTTAAATCAACTTTTTATAATTGCAAATATACAAAATAACACATAAATATGCAAGAATATACGTAAATTATTGTATAAATATACGTTAAATGTATAGGTATTCATAATTTATTTTCGTATATTTGCATTGGGATAGGTTGGAGTAGCTACCAACTGATAAGGCTAACTCAGTGGGCCTTCCCTTTCTTTTAATCACTGAGGTAACTTTTAAAATCACTGAGGATGGATAACAGTATTGAAATTTGGAAAGACATTGAAGGTTTTTCTGGCTACAAAGTCAGTAACTTTGGAAAAGTGGTATCGTTTAAAAAGGGAAACCTATATTTATTGAAATTGAAAACTACAAAAGGTGCAATTCCTTGCGTTTTCTTGTCAGCAGGAAGAAAAAGAGGATATGTTAAACTTTCCGTGTTAGTTGCAAAAGCTTTTGTCCCAAGATTTGATGATAAAAACTATGTTCATTTTAAAAACGGAGACTTACACGATTGCCGCGCAGAAAATTTATACTGGTCTGACGTAGTAGACGAAATACCATGTGACAAAGGGGAAATATGGAAAGACGTTAAAGGATATGAGGGTATATATAAGGTTTCCTCTTATGGCAGAGTCTACTCTCTTACGAGAGAAAGATTTAACGCAAAAGAAGGAAGAATCTACAAGGGTAGGATGCTAAAACCTAATGTGCAAAAGTATGGCTATAAATGCGCCGCATTACTTTCTAATGGTGAGCATAAACTAAAAAAGATACATAGACTTGTGGCAGAAGCATTTATTCCTAATCCGGACAACAAGCCCACTGTTGACCATATCGACGGAAATCCAAGTAATAACCGTGTCGACAATTTAAGGTGGGCTACCGTTAAAGAGAATATAAATAACCCTTCAACATTATGCAATAAATACGGAAAGGTAGACTTAGGTAAGAACCCTATGGCAACTCCTGTTTACGGCATCAACATCTTAACTGGCGAACGTTTGGATTTTGACTGTATAGAATCTGCCGATAGATTTCTTGGCGTGAAATATCCAAGGTATATCGGGTTGTGTTGTCGAGGAAAGTGGAAATCTTACAAAGGATATTATTGGCATTACGTATAAGTGTAAAGGGTGTGAGTTTTTATTCTTCTCACACCCTTTTTAATTTACTTCAACCTTAGACTCTTCGATCCTGATTCCCTTGTTACGGAACGCATCCAGGAATACATATCGTCAAGCATTCTATTTCTGTACTCTGCAAGAGAAACAAGCTGATTCATGGCAGTTAGTTGTGATCTCGCAATCACATTAAGCTCTGGAACCGATTTCACAGCATCAGATATCAACTTTATGTTTTCCCTATCAACAGAAACATTGAGACGTATGTCGTTTACGTAGCTGCAAAGCAGATCAGCTGTCTCTTCAGTGATACTCTTGACCGAGTTCCTTGATGAAGAGCTGCTGTTGTCGGACCAGCCATACTCATTCTTAAAAAAGTCCCTAGTTGCTTCGACTTGTTCTGCAACTTTCTCTACATCCGATTTAATCTCTGCATTTTCCTGGGGTGTGTATGGTCCCATATATTTTCCATCCACATACCAGTCTTCAGACTCCTTTGAATCTCCGAACTTCTTTGCCTTCGCCAATATAGCCTTTATCTGGTCTCCGTACAAATCCTCAATCATTGAGTTCAAGATGGTCTTCTTCAGATTTTCCTCGAAATGGTCAACGAGATTGTCTGACGTGTTTGCCATCGTAGCCATAGCATCTCCCCAAGAAAACACTAGGTCGGAGAACTTGTTGCCGGTAAGCTTCTCTGTAAGAGCCTCAATCATATCATCAGCCTTCTCTCCGTACTGAATGAGCTTTTCCAGGTAATCCCTGAACTCAGAGTCCATACTAGCCCAAAGACCGGTATAATCCTTTTTTATCTTTGAAAGAGTATCATCGTCCATATTGAGCATATCCTCCATTCCATTGAACTGAACTCCGTACTTTGAAGAAATTTCTCCTGCTACATCACGCCAATTCTGACCATTGTACTTGTACGAACCCTTCCACATTCGATACCAAATAGAATGAGATCCGGCAGAAGCACCAGAATTGAGCCTCTTCTGGGCGATAACCTTGGTCTGCTCAATCTCCGCCTTAAGCATTTCCTGAGCTTCCTTGGATGCCTCTGTAGCCTCTGTACCCCAATGAATGTTCATATACTCAGTCTTCTTGGAGATGAGAGAATCCCAAATTGAGGTCAGGTTGTCGTACTCAGCCTTCGCCTTGTTGTAGCTGCTGTAGTCTGCACCGAACGCCTTGATGAGCGAGCCGCCAATGCTCAATGCTGCGGATGCGGCAGCTGCGTAAGGTCCTGCATTTTTGAGGAACCCGAAATGCTTCATCTCGCCAAGAGTGGCTACCGCTCCAGCTGTACTTGCTGCCGAAGAGAATGCGCTTGAAGCACCACCTGTAATCTGCCCGAGAATGGAATCTTCTTCACCCATAGCCTTAAACAGGTTTATTACCGGGTCAAGAACCGTATTGAGTGCCTGCATCTTCGTCGCAAGTTCAGAGATTGCTTTAGACGAGTCGGCGTACGCTGACTGCTGATCATTCTTCAGACTCGCCTTCGTTCTTACGCCGCCTGCGATACCAAGTCTCGAAGCCTCCTCCTTACTAACGAATATCTTCGCAGTATCGTCCATACCGCCAAGACGCTCATTTATGAACTTCCCGATAGCCTTACCGCGATTAACTCCTCCGAAGATGAAGCCGAACGGGTTTCTGCTAATCTGCTCATTTCTGAGCTTATCCAAAGCGTCCCTCAACTGTTTGATAGATTCTACAGACAAACCGGTAGTCATTGAGAACTGGTCAATCTTCTCAATCATCGAGTTGATGGTAGCGGAAGACACCCTGTCGAGGTCATCAAAGATGGAAACCCAATCAGATTCCTGTTTAAACTGCTCGAACTGAAGCTTTGCCACATTCTCATCGTGAGTCTTTGTGGCTCCTGCCTTGGCTCTGTCTCTCATCTGTGGGTCTTCGATACCCTTGATGAGTTCAAGCTGTCTCTCGTATTTACGGTTTTCATCCTCAATCTGTTGGGCGATGGTTGCATTCTTTTCAATAAGACTAGTCATCAGGTCGATGGTCTCCTTCTTGATCTTGTTGTTCTCGTCTTCCAGTTTCTTGCGGATATCGTAAACACGAGTCTCATCGCCATATTTATCCTTGACATTTTCAAGACTCATTCCCTTAACCTCGTCCGTAGTCAAGTTAAGGCCGGACTGAACGTTGTCGTGCTTTACCGCAATATCGAGCTGCTCCTCCAGGAACCTCTTGTATGTATCAAACTGGACAGTTCCTCCGAAAGCTATGTTTTCTGAACCCTTCTTGTTTCCTGTCAGCTCATATATCTTCTTGTATGTCTCATACTGCTCAGATATAGTATCAAGTTGCTTATTGAGTACATTCAGTTCGTCTCTGCGCTGGTCTTCGAGAAGTTTTCGGTTTTCAGTTTGAATGCCAGCCTTCTCGTTTGCAGCATAGTCCAGTCTCTCCCTTGTTGATGCCGGGAGAGTCTTCAAGAGTTCTTTAATAGAGGTCTCATAATTGGTGTAGTCGGAGATAGGGAATCTCTTTTTATCATTGAATATAGCCTCAAACTCTCCGTCATTAGCAAGCTGACCAAGAGCACCTTCTCCATAAAGCTCCTTAAACTTCTTGATTTCAGCATACATCTTCTTGTATAAGTCGATGCGCTTCCTCAAATCTTCAAGAGCCTTATCTGTCTGCGCGCCTGTTGACCTACGGCCACCGGTTTTCTTGTTTTTCTTCTTGTCGTCACCAGTAAACCATTCGCCCCAGTTATCATGATAAGCCTGCATCTTAAGTTCGTACTCCTTCTGCTTCTGTGTAAACTCATCGAGAGAAAGTTTGCCCAGCGCAAGCATATCCTTTCTGGTGTTGAGTTCCTTTTCTACAGCAGTAATATCCGACTCTGCGTTGCTCTTTGCTTTATCGTAGTCGTCTCCGGCATCCTTTCCCCAGCTCTTGACGTACTTGTTCTTCTCATGGTAGTCGTAACCACTACCCTTGAGATTCTTTTCGAGCTGCTGAGTGAGATCCGAGTCATCGTTCCTGAATACGAGATGAATGACAGCCTCGAATCTATCAGCCGCAAGCATTCGCTTCAATGCGTCTGATGCAAAAGGATAGTCTTTCTGAACCTGAGCCGCAGCATCCTTCATCATGTTTGAAACCTGTACCTTCTCTGCATCTGTCAATTCCTGGTTGTTGCGAATCTTGTCACCAATCCATGGAAACGAAGTGTTTACTGCGTTATCGAGAGCATCCTTGAATTTGTTCTCGTAGAAGCCAGTTTCAACACCCATCGCATTAAGAACGTCAGCACGGAACTGATCAGAAACATCCTGGTTCCATCCCTGCTTTGCAAAGAATGACGAAAGAATCTGGTTGGCCTTACCCTGCAACTTCGGGCTGTTGCTAATATCTCCAAGCTCATCAATGAGATAATCGCGCATGGCTTTCACCTCATTCTTATACTTTTCCTCCCAGGAGTTGAAGCTAGCGAAGTCGGATTGGGTGGCATTAATCATATTCGCCTTTGCGGATGCTGAAGAGAATGCTTCTGCTATTTCCTTTGCAGAAGACAGTTTCTCGTCGAATCCCTTGTATGTACCCTCGTCCGAAAGAGATTTCTGAGTACTCTCCTCAACCTGCTTGAGAAGAATGAGCTGTTCTTTGAGATACTTAAGTCTATCCTCATTCGATTTCTTTTCGAGAAGGCTCATTGTGAAAGCATTCTCCTTTTCAGGAGCAATCTCCTTAAGCTTTTCCTTATATGCGTCAATGAGGTTTTCTATCTCTTTCTCATCGCCGTCCTTAATGGCTTTATCTGCATCGTTATCGCGAAGGAACTCGCCGATCTGAGTGTACCTGTCTTTCAGTTCGTCAGCCGTAGTCTCCATATCCTGTTTCAGCTGCTGATGCTTCTGCCAGTAGTATGCAAAGATTGCAGATCCGGCAGATATAGCTATTCCTGGAAGACCACCAAGAAAACCGATGATAGAACTGAATCCTGATTTCAATCCTCCGAGAAGCAAGCCTCCTGCGGCTCCCCATTTACTAGGGCTAGCCAATCCCTTCAGAACTCCACCAAGGGAGATTCTGTTTACCTGACCCTCCTGTTTGGTGAGAGCCATACCTTGTTTGTACATCTCCTTGGTTATCTGACCGGTAACATACAATCGCCTGAGCTCGGCTTTTGTTATCGCATTCGCCTTCGCGAGTGCCTGAATATCCTGAATCCGAATCTGATTTTTGTACTGAAGAATCTGTTTCTCCACAGGAGTTATTTTCTCTCCACGCAAAAGCTTAAGTTCTGCTTCTTTCGCAATATTCCCCTTTGAGTTCAGTATCCTCTTTCCTATGCCGCCTTCCAGGGTCTTAACTCCACGCATAAGGGCTGGACCTGCGAATGCCGCAACCATAGCAGGACCCAAGACGTGAATCTGCTGCACGAGATTGGTAACAACATCAAGTATGCCCTTGAAGGTTCCACCTATAACATTCTTACCGTTAGCAAAGTCGGCAAGCATGATTTCCCAGGCATCCTTCAGTTTATTGTAGCGTCCGAGCAGAGTTTCACTCAGAACCTGCTGCATATTATAGAACTGACCACCTGCATCAGTCATCTGCCAGAAGATAGACTTCACATCATCAAAACTTACGTCTCTGCTTGATATACGAGTCTTAATCTCTGATGTAGAGACATTTCGACCCTCTTGCTTAGAGTAGAACTCAGATAACTTTTCAAGCAGAGGAATACCTGCATAAGCAATCTGGCGGAGTTCCTTACCATCGAGCCAGCCACGAGCCTGAACCTGACCAAATGCCAATGCGATACGGTCAAAGCTAACACCAAGACCGGAAGACATATCCGAAAGCCTCTTGGTTGTGTCATAGAGCTTGTCGTACTCAACTCCATACGCAGCCAACTGCTTAACATCTCGGTTCAATTCAGAGAATGTAAATGGCGAATTAAGAGCGAGTTCCTTAATCTGATTGAACATTGTATTCGCATTCTGCATATCGCCAAGGATTGACTGGAGAGCAATATGCTGCTTCTCCATCTCACCACCAGTTGTGATGATGCTCATAGCGAACTGCTGGGCGCCGAACACAAGACCTCCCTGCAAGAAAAGTGACTTCAAATCCTGCACGGTTGAATTCAGCTTTCCTGCATGACTGTTGGCTCTCTCGAAGCCGCGGACCAAATCAGACTGAACCTTTGCAGCCGTCTGAGCAATCTCCTGCTGACGCTTCTGCTCCAGCTCAATGCCTCTTTGAACCTCTCTGTTTACTGCTTTTTGATCTTGAAGAACCCTAGAAGCTAATGTGGTATCGTGGCCACTACCAATGTTACCAAGCATACCTAGGCCTTCTCTCCAATTCTCCGAATTGAGCCTGTCTTTGATGGTTCTAAGATTTCTCATTAAAGAAAGGAGCCTGCTAATCTCAGCTTCCGCTTTACTAACATCTGCTCCGACAGAAATTCCTCGGCTGTATTCAGAGCGAAGCTGGCGGACTTTATTGCCGAGAGAATCGTATCGGCGTTCGGTGTTCTTTAACTCGTTCTGACGCTGCTTCTCATTTGCTTTTGCCTCGCGTGTTGCGTCTGCCTCGTCTTTCTTTCGCTTTTTCTCGGCATCTTGTGCTGTCTTGTATCTTTCTAAGATAGCATTCTTTAATGCTGTAGTATCTGAGATTCTCCTCTGCTCGTATGATGTCGCATCGTATGGCTTATACGTCGCCTTTGAGACTCTTTCTGCAAGCTTCTCATATTCGCTAACCAGGCTTATGAGGCGCTGAATCTTCGCTTCTTCGGCTGTGAGCTTAGCTTGGTCAAATACAATGTCTGCACCTTTTGTGTTTTTGAGATGCTCAAGCTGCTTCGCAAGTTCCTCATACTTGGCAAGGTTTGTAGGGGAGAGCTTTTTACCATTCCAGGCTAATCCGTCCATCTTAGGAGAGATAGCCTTTATCTTTGATTCAAGCTCCTTTACTTCCTTATTGTACTCGTCGAGGAGTTTTGTCAACTTCGAATTGGCATCATTGTGCTTTGCCTGCAACTCGTCAGCCGCCTTCTTATACGCATTGGCTATATCTAAATACCCCTGCGCTGCTTCAGAACGACCAGGTGTTGCATAGAGCCCTCCTCTAAAACCACTTCTAGATTCCTTTTGCCAAGCCTTTTCCTGCTGGCTAGCGATTCTTTCTCTAATATCAGCATTCTTCTGAAGAGCGAGTCCTTCTCTGTTGAGTTGGTCTAGATGTTGCTCCAACTGCTTACGCTTACGGTCGTATTCAGCAGCTTCCGCCTTCTCTCTTTGCGCAATTTTCTGCTGTTCTGCCTTTCCCTCGCGGTCAATACGCTTTAGTTCAGCATCCCTGTCACGATAGGTAGTTCTGTCATATGTGTCGTTGAACTTCTTCTCGCTGTGCTCTTTCTGGTTCTGTAATCTTTCCTGAATCTGAGCGTTCTTCTGAAGAGCGAGACCCTCCTTGTCTAGCTGTTTGAGATACTGCTCTCCTTGCTTTCGTCTGCGCGTATATTCTTCAGTCTCTTGTTTGATTGCGTCCTTGACAACTTTTGCATACACCTTTGCTTCGTCAACCGCATTAAGAAATCCCGAACTCTTTACTACGTCTGACGCTGTAAGCCCAGAAACAGGATGAATGCCGCCGTTGTTTTTAATCTGTTCTAACTCAGCTCTGTATTTTTGCAAATCTGATAACAACGGGCGTAGATTGTTGCCTGACAACTGAAAACCTTCATCGTAACGCTTATTGATCTCTTTAATAAACGAAGACAACTTACGGAGCTCGTTCTCTGCCCTGTTTGCCTCAGTAGAAACATTGTTCGGAAAAATACTGAAGCCGGATCCTGCCTTTGATGCCTCTCCAAGTATGCGACCAATTCTGTACAGTCCATTCTCAACTTCTTCGAGTTGCTGAATTTTTTTAGGGCTGAAGAAATCCATGCTCGAAAATACGCCGATGTTTCGTTGTACTTCTTTAACAAAGTCGTTTAACTTTTTGAGCCCGGAGCCACCCTTATCTCCAATGCCCTTTGTTGCTTCGGATATTGCTTCCAAAGCATTCTGTGCCTGCTTACCAGTAGCATCAATCTTGTTTAATTCTTTGGTAATCTTTTTGGTTTCCTCTTCAATTCTCGATTTAAGAGTGAGCGAGAAACTGAGGTCTCCCATATTTCCACCTGCCATATCCTGAATATTTTTAAATTAGAGTTTATTGTTTAAGTAATCAGCAAGATTTATTTTCTCGCCGACAAGACTTCCTTCTTTCTTCTTTTTCTCCATCCACCTGTCGTAGAGGTCATCCATCTCCTTCTTGGTGTGCTTCTTTGGACCACCTTCCTTCTTGGTCTTAGGATAGACGACAAGAGGCTGGTCTGCAACCATGAGGTCAATCTGCGCCGATGAATATCCCCACCAGTAGTCGTATGCCGCGATAAAGTACTTGCGCTGAAAGAGGAAACCGAACTTCTCCGCTAGTGAGAAGGCTGCTCCCCAGCTTGTTCTGCTTGGATAGCTTCTACTTCGCTCCTCGTCATCGTCATCATCACGTCCGTCATCCCGGTCGCTAATATGGTAGCCAGTGAGAATGCGTTCGATGGAATTTTTTTTTTAGAAACATCGAGGACCCTCAGCACCTCGGCCACGTCCACATCCTTGATGTAGTAGAGCCAGCGCCAGTAGATCCAATACAGGAATCGAATCTTCCAGATGTTGTTGAGGAGAATGCAGACACAAATCTTGACGTTGCGTTTCCATTCATTCTTCTCCTTTGCCCTGATGTGGGAACACTTGCTCATGGTTCCCTTGCGAAGCCAGCCGAGCTTGTGCTTCTTTCCTCTGAACACGAACTCGGTAGGCTCGTCGTGCAGCACGCTGTCTAGCAACTCCTGCAAATCCACCGAAGGCTGCTCTATTTTCTTTTCTTCTGCCATGATTGTATGCTATTAAATGAAGTAGGGCGGCACGGCTGTTGATTAGCCTGCCGCCCTACGGTTTGTTATCCTGAATATAATTACCTAAAGAAGCTTTTTTCTCTTGATTAACCGCCAATGCCTTATCCCGCACCAACTGGAGCCTTAGTAAGCCAAGCAATGCTACGCTTACCTGCACCCTCGATAGAACCAGAGAACTTGAACGCGACAGGCTCAGTACCAGAGTTCTCCCACTGCAAGGTAGCGTAGAGAGCGATGTTTGTGATAACCATGAGGTTTTCCTTCTCATCGTCAACGATAACGATAGTACCCTTGATCTTGAACTTCTTAGGCTCAACAGCGATACCTGTAAAGCCGGCAGTAGCGTCGAGGGTAGCGTCACCTGTACCCTTCAGAGTAACTTTGGTCAGCTCAGTGATAGCATCCTCGCCGAACATAATTTTCAGCAGGTCCTTTGCCTTTGAAGGAACAACGAACTCTACATTGAAGTCGCCGAGCTCTGCTGTAGTTGCCCAGTCGCCTGCAAGACCGATAACCTTGTAGTGGTTGATGGTTGGGTCATCCATAGTCGCCTTCAGCGAGTCAACGGTAACCGGAAGCTCAACATCTGGGGTAATGTCAACTGTACCCTTGTTCAAATCGGTAATAGCCTTTGAGTAGAGCAGAGTTTTAGGACCATTGAAAATGTCCTTCATCTTGTCAATAGTTGTCATAGCCATAATCTAAAATATTTTAAATTGTTATACCTGAATACTTATTTAGTACGTAACCTTCCTTGTATGATCGTCACGGAAAAACCTGCCCCGTCGTCTGTCTGTAGTGTTATACGAGGATTTGAAACAATGAGATTTTTTGTGGAGATTGGAAATCTGTCCATAATCTCCTGGACTTTCTCGTCAACGCTAGATACATCAAGTGTGTGCGGGTTGCTTGCCGAATTCTTATCGCGCACATACAATTCGATTTGAGCTATAGTGGTGAAATCATTGTAAACTCCACTTGAGTTCATCTCGTTATTGTAGATACTAGATGGGAAGTATACCACGATGTAGCTGTTGATTTTCGTATCAACTGCTTTTGGTCGGCTACGGGAGTAGAGCTTGTCGCAAATCCCCTTCATCGCATTACCGACATCGAAATATAGAGTCTTAATACTAACCATATCTTACATCGCTCTAAAGTATCTAACCAAATATTCTCTAAGAGAGGTAATCACGTCGTGACCTCTCTTAACCTCGACAAACTTAGCGTAATCCACACCGGCAACAAGGAGCATCTGCCATGTAGCATCGTACTTTCCTTTGTTGTGCTCCCTGGAAACAAGTTCATCCCACGCCGCGTTTGGACCATATTCACCACCTTCTCCGTATTCACCCTTGTAAGGTCTCCTTCCGCTGTCTTTGAAGGAGAATGAACTGCGATAATACTTATCGAGGTTGTATCTCTCTCCAGCAGCAAGGGTTACTCGGGTTGGCTCTGGGCCAGGAGCATAATGAATCGACTGTAATGAGCCGTTGTAATATGTACCGATGGCTGTTGACTTGTACAAGTTACCGGTTACGTCATCATAGTTTCGAGACTTGTCAGCAGCTTTCATTGTCATTTCAGCCGCATGATCCATCTTCTGCTGCATCTTTGCTACAGCCATCTGACGGATTTTCTTCTCGACCTGTAAAAACTGACCTGATAAACTTGTCATAATCTAAACCCTTGTCAAATTCCAATACACAACAGTCCTGTTATTATCCGGCTCGCAGTCCTTTACCATACCTACCTCGGTGTTGTTGCCGACAGTGGAGTAGATGGTGTCGCCGTCAAGAGGACATCTGTCAGCATCCCATTCGTCATATCTTACCGGAATCGATGCCTTCCTCTTGTTCTGGTCGACGTTCTTGTCTCCCTCTGTAGTGGTATCTGTGTAACTGCGGCCTTCGCCATAGTAAAGAATGATTTCCTTGTCCTCACCAACTGGAGCATCATCATCGGCAAACGGGTCATCAGGGTCGGCTTTTCCGACGACCTTCCTCACGATCTTGATGATGTGAGGATATCTTGGGTTTCTGATGTTTTCCTTTTCCATACGCCTTATTTGATGATGTGAGGGAGAGGTTCTCCCCAAGGAGAATAATTCGCCCTCTTTACTCCGTGGGAGGTCACCCGGAAGGTGGACTTCTTCTTGAGCATCGAACCAGGCTCCAGCTCCGCATAGATAGCATTAGCCTCTGCCTTCATCTCGCTCCTGTCGTTGTCCGACATATCGTAGCCACCTCCCGAATGAGTCCATCCGTTATCGGAGTCGGAGGTGTTGTTCACCTTGCTCGGACCAAGAACAAACCATTTCAGCATGTCGGCATAGGCAAGTCTTACCTTGTCCTTGTCGCAGACTTCGAGGTCGATGCCATTTTCAAGTTCCCTGTCGTGCATAATGCCCAGCAGTGCCTTCATCGGCATCTCGAACTTCACCTTATTAATAAGGTAGTCGTTCACAGTGTAAATGTTCATCTCCGAATCCATAGTCATACAATCTAGTTACGTTAAAGAATTAACCCTTCTTGGTAATGTCGATAATCCAACGGTAAGGAGAATCGAGCATGGCAGGAACAGAAGCGAGGAACAAGTCTGTCTTGAACTCCTGGAACATACCGTTCGCTGTGACCATGTTACGAAGCAAACCGAGGCGGTTGTTGGTCTGTGCCCAAGCAACATCCACGAGCTTGTTACCGAGAGTGTCGAAAATTCGCTTATCGAGAATTTCCTTGCGCATGAAACGCAAAGGCTTGCCAGCAGGGCGAAGAACGACTGTTCCGTCTGCCCAACCACGAATCTCTGTAACTGTGCCATCGAAGCGCTTGTTGTGCTCAACCTCATCAACAATCTCGATAGGAGAAAGACCGTTGAGGTCAACAACAGACTTCAAGAACATTGCGTTGTTTGGACCGTAGTTTTGCAAAACTGCCACAAAGTTAGCGTTCGCCCAGCTCTTGTACAACTCAGCAATCTGCTTGTTCTTCAAGAATACGTTATTGTAGTCGTTCTTGGTCATCTGCCATACGAGAGGTACACTGCGGTACTCGATGTTCTCCTTGCGCCAATCCTCCTCAAACTTGCGCATCTGCTCAAGCAAGTCGCAGCTTGAATCGTTCCAGGCAAGCGTACCCGCCTTTTTGAAGTTCTTCTTTGGAACCTTTGCGTCATACAGAGGCTCCTGGATACCACGACCAATCTTGTCGTAGTCGATGAAACCGGTCGAACTCAACTGGGCTGACATGTATGTCATAGTCATGTCGAGTGAGTCGTACAATACCTGTACCTTGTCGAGGTAAGCATCAACCAGGTCAGCGTCGTTTCCGAACTCATCCTGGAGAAGCTTCATCTTGTGGTAACGCTCTGTCGCAGTCTCACGGAAGCCGTCAGCAGCGAAGTCTGGGATAGAAGCGGTGTACCACTCAATACCCTCGTGGTCGTTCTGATAGCCCTCGCCGAGAGGAGCACGGAGGTTCATCAAGGTTGCAGGGTTCAATGTACGTGTGCGAACCTTGAAGGTTGCATCACCATTGTTAGATGTAGGGGTGAGATTTGGGTCAATGTCACCCTGTGTCAGATACCAGCCGTTGTTACAGCGAAGTACGCCGTCACGATTGACGAACTTCTGAAGGTAGGTGTTGTTACCCTTACCAGTGAAGAACTTCGCAAGCTGCTCGACACCAATATCAATTTTTGCCATAATCCTGAATCAATCTTTTTACGTTAGACAATAGGTTAAATATGCCAGAACTCTGGGTAGAGTGACTTGTTCATCGCCTTGACAGCAGGAGGAACAGGACCCATACGGTCAAGCCACATAACGCAGTCTGGATTCAACATACAGAAGTTGACGTTTGTGCGAGGCTTGTGGTACTTGTCGCCGCCGGCATCGAAATATGGGAAGTCATTGTCGCTCGGAGCAAAGCAGTTAGGGTTGGTTACCATAGGCAATACGGATTCGCCTGCACTTGCAGCCTCAACCAATACGTCACCTACCTTCAATGCACCGAGAGCAGCAGAAAGAGTAACCTTCCAAACGTCACCTGCGGTTTCATCAGTCATAGCCTCAACGGCAGAAACAGTCACACCCTTTGCCTTGGTCTTGAAGTCCTTCTGGCCGATCATGATGGTATCGCCAGGGAACGGGATGTGAACGAAGCCGTTACGAACGATGTAGATGTCTGTGTCTGTAGGCGCAGCAGTAGCCTTTGCCACGCCGTAGGCCTTCAGAATCTTAATGGTAGCACCAGGACCTTCGTTGCCTGCTGTAAAGCCAAGATCGTGCTCGATCAAGTCACCGGCATAAATCTTAGCCTGACCCTTGAATGGGTTGACAAGCTTACCACCAATAGGTGGGTGAACGAAGGCATTCTTGATAAGTGCCTCAAGACCGGCAAACACATATCGGGTTCCGCCGACCTTACCTTCTGTCTGAATGATGGTCGCACCGTGGTTCAGCATACCACGAGTACCCATCTGTTCCATGTAGGAAATAGAAGTGTTGTCCATAATCTTTTTACCTTTTTAAAATTGTTATCCTGAAATTACTTCTTGTCTCCACCGCCGAATCTCTTCTTTCGACGCTCGGCCACTTCTTCCATAAACTTGTCATCATCTGTGGACGTGCCTCCGCTAGACGTGCGACTGCCTTTTGCAGGAATACCGTTTTCACCGGTAGCCTCTTTGTACTCTGCGGTGTAGATTTTCTCAGCCTTAGAAACCAGCTCGTCGATGTCGACATCTTCGTCCGGAATCTCCAGCTTTGCGATTGCAGCATTGAGGAAGTAGTTCTTCATTTCAAGGTTTGCCTTGTCGAACTTATCCTTCAAACCTGCCTTTACAGACTCGATGGTTGCCTTCCTTGCAGCCTTCTTGTCCCTTTCTGCGTTAGCTTCCTTGAGGGCTTTGATTTCTTTGAGAAGCTCGTTGTATTTGTCGTCAGGATCGTCATCCTTGTCAGCCTCCTTACGCTTGCGCTCCTCTTCCTCTTCCTTCTTCTTGCGTTCAGCCTCCTCCTTGCTCTTCTTTACCTCGTCAGAGATATTCTTGTGCAAGTTGCCGTTGATACGCTTCAGACGGTTTGCTAACTTGGTAACCAACTTGGAATTTGCTTCCTCGTCATCACCGAAATCTTCCAAAACATCATCAAGTTCCTCATTGATGGTCTTTTGGCTAAGTTCTTTGAACTTGGTGGTATCAACCTCCTTGTTCACTAATGCTAAGAGTTCCTCTCTTGTCATGTTGTTTTTTGATTAAAAATGTTATCCCGAAAGTGGTCCCTCCACCTCGAAAACGTATAAATATACCTTTTGTTTTGCAAATATATGAATAAATATGCAATTATTAAAGAAAAATTGTATATTTTTGCAGTATTAAATGTATATTTATGCAGAAAGATGTATTTTCAGGATTAAAATTGGATAACGGAGAGCCTATTTACACTCAAGAGTATATCCAATCATTAAGAGACGCCGACAAGAAGCATCCCGACAAGCTGAAGATTATAGCTCAGCGTGGCGGTCAGGAACGCATGCTGTCTATAGACGCTGATATTAAGATAGTTGGCGGTTCGCGAGGCGGCTCAAAATCGTTCTCTTCCCTAATGGAAGTTCTGAAGGATATTAAAAATCCAGATTTTCATGCAACAATTCTTCGTAACGAAAAAGACGACTTACAGTCCTTAGTGACAGACTCTTATAAATTGTTCTCCCAATTTGGAACTTACAATAAGTCACAAAATGATATGACCTGGAACTTCGATAACGGAGGATGGCTCAAATTCTCGTACTATGCTGGAGCCTATCAGGATTTCAAGACACGATTCCAGGGGCGCCAGTATGCCTATGTCTGCATCGATGAGGGTACTCAGTGTCCATACAAGAAGTTCAAGTACCTATTGACCAACAACCGAAACGCAGCTCACATACGAAACCGATTCTGGATTACCTGTAACCCTGACCCGGAATCATGGGTGCGAAAGTTCATCGACTGGTGGGTTGACGAGAATGGATACATTATACCGGAGCGAGATGGAGTTATCCGCTACTGCTTCATGGATGGTAATACACCGGACTCTATCTACTGGGGTAACACAAGAGAAGAGGTATACGAACAGTGCAAGGGCATTATCGATAGCCTTTGGAAGGATAGCTATGAGGAACTTGGTTATACAAAGCTCGAAATGTTCATCAAGTCGGCAACATTCGTTCGCGCTGACGTATCAGAGAACATTAAGCTTATCTCTACCGATGCCTCATATCTCGCCAACCTTGCCCAACAGGATGAGGAACAGCGTATGCGAGACCTGGAAGCTAACTGGAACTGGAAAGCTGCCGGAGATGACATGATCAAGATGGAAGACCTTGATGAAATCTACGACAATGCGGAACAAATCGGAGACGGAAAACGTAGAGCCTCTGCTGATATCGCATTCACCGGAGGCGATAACTTCGTAATGTGGCTTTGGGAAGGATGGCATTGTAAAGACTTGGTTGTTCTGAGGCTGGACCCTAAGACACTCGTTTCGGTAGTTGAGGCCAAGCTGAGAGAGTGGGGTGTCGAGGAATGTAACTTCACTTACGATATGCAGGGTATCGGTCAGTACTTTAAGGGATTCTTCAAGGATGCCGTCCCATTTAACAACCAGGCAGCACCTATACCTCAGAATCATCAGGAAGAAGAAGGAATCAAATACCTATATAAGGATTTGAAGTCTCAGTGTGCGTGGTTATTCTATAAGATGATAAAGGAGAAGCAGATTTCCATCGACTCGTCCCTACTCGAAAGAAAGTATTCAGGAAACGGATTTGACAAGGTCCCTCTCAGACAGATTCTTCAGAAGGAGCGTAAGATGCTCAGACGTGACGAGAATAGCGATGATAGGGGATTCAAGCTATTACCTAAGAAGATTGCCAAGAAATATGTCGGGCACTCGCCTGACTTCTTTGAATCTTGGTTCTATGTAATGATATTCAGTTTAACAAAAAAGAAAAATAAAAAGGTAAAAGGATTATGGATGCTGTCAAGGTAACAAATTTCAGAAAGATTCTCGTAAAGAAGCCTTTCTTTGAACTCACGCCAAAGGGGTACATGACCCACGATGGCTATTGCAGGAACGAGGTGTCCGATAATGAAGACCCTCAGATGCCGCAAGATACATTGTACAGAGTGATTAAGACTCAGAAGGACTTCCTTCGTGAGTTCTATCCTACGTCCCACAAAATCTTCGACAAGGATCTCTACCCTGACATCTGGAGAAAGAACCCGGAAGACGGGAAATGGTATGTCCAGGAGATTCAAAGAACGGCATTTGCTTTCCAGCAAGTTATTCATACGAAGCATGTTCTCCACATGACAGGTAACGATATTCAGTTTGAACTTGCCGGTGATCCTGAGATGAAGAAACAGAAAGAGTATATAAATCTCCTTGCCAAGTTCAAGAAGGGATGGTATATGCACGATATGGAGATTCGTCACTATGAGGCTGTAAGTTCGTACATGAAGGTTGCTGAAGCTGCTATAGTCGGATTCTTCGATAAAAACAAGAAATTCGGTACTCGCACATTGGCTTTCGATAGAGGAGACACATTGTATCCTCAGTTCGACCCTCTTACTGGTGAACTCGTTGTGTTTGCTCGCAAGTATTACGACTTCGATGAGGAAGGCAATGAAAAGATTGAATGGGTAGAGGTGTGGGATGACAAGACATTCTACCGCTTCAAGAAGCAAGTTAACGAAGGCAAGGTCAAGGAGACTATCAAGAGAATTGCCAAGATATTCGGAATCGACGACTACACTTGCGTTGAAGAGAAAGCTCACGGCTTCCCATTTATCCCTGTTGCATACGTAAGAAACGATGACGGTCCATGCTGGTCTGTTGTACAGAAGAACATCGAGGACTACGAGGAAGCTTTCTCTTATCTCTGCGAGAACAACAAGGCTTACGCCTTCCCTATAATGAAGCTGAAGGGCGATGGTGACGACATTACCGTTGTTGGAGATACAGACGGATCGGCTAAGATGATTCAGATTACCGATACGAATAGTGATGCAGACTTCATTAACGGAACAGACGCTTCCGATGCATTTGCGACACAGCTCAACAAGTCGTATGACCTCATCTATGAGCTTTCGTTCACTGTAAAGCCACCGGAGCTGAAGTCGGGTGACCTTCCGGGCGTTGCCATCAAGCTGCTCTATTCTCCTGCCATCGAGGTTGCTGAGAACGATGCTAAGAAGATGCATCCGTTCCTTGATCAGCTTGTTCGTATCTCAAAGTATGGTGTCGGAGTTGAAGAAAACTGCATGGCCACTATGACCGGTCTTCCTATTCACGCTTGGGTGGAAATCTATGTGCATCAGAATAAATCTGAAATAATAACAAACTTAGCGACAGCGGTTCAGAACAACTTCCTCTCAAAGCAGACCGCATCTGAGCGTTGCCCAGACTTCCCAGTTAACGATGAACACGACCGTATCATGCGGGAGAAGAAGGAGGAAGACCAGCAGGACCTCCTCATGGATATGCAACGTGCGGATAACGAAACTCAAAATGCAATTGAGGAGCAGAAAGCTACTTCGAATATTCAGAATGGAGGTAGTGGAAACGTACGTACGGGTCGCGGAGCTGGACGCCCAAATAAGTCAGGAACCAAATGGGACGAGAATCGGAACGCCCCGAATGAGAACAACTGGCAGCACTACAACCAAACCCATTAATAGCCTATGGATGAGTTAAAACGTTCTGTCGATTACAGCAGAAAGCGATTGCAGGCAATCCGAAACTGCGAGAGCCACCTATCAGATATTCTCTGGAAATCGACACAGAAAATAATTACCGCAAGCAAGCGATACAGAGGTGCGGGCAGGCTCACAAACGAGTCAGCCCTGCTCTCTTACGCCAAGAATGTTACTGCTGAGGCAGAGGAGAGTATCAATAGCTACATCTCTGCTTACTCCAAAGCTTCGTGCAAGATTCTCGGGATTGACAGCGAGAACATAGAATCGTTTCTCGTCAGCGACATCTACGGAAAGACGACATCTGAAAGAAACGCCGTCTATCTCGGAAACTTTGCTGAAGATATTGTAAGGATGATAAAGGCGGGCACTCTTATGGGATATTCAGACCAGCAGCTCCTATCTTCCATCCGAACCGGCTACAAGGACCCATATCACACATCAGTCATTACCAAAGCGAAGAGGAAGGATATCAACATCGATGTTCCTTCTTACGGAAAGGGCTACTACAAGAACGCCTATCAGAATATCGTAAGAAATGCTTCTCAGGTGATTGCTTTAGCGTGGGGACAGGCAGAGCAGGAGTATGGTCATGGAATAGGAGCCGTTGGCTACTTTGTTCATAGAGGATCGTCGTTCCCTTGCCCTGTTTGCGATGATTTATGTGGCTATATTCACGACATAACAACAATGGTGATTCCTGCGCATCCACGATGTTGCTGCCGTGCAGAATTTGTATTCAAGGATAATAAAAAGTAATAACATGATAAATTCTGAATTAAATTTCACTTTAGAAGAAATTCTTCCGAAGTTTCCTAAAGAATTCCAGGAGAAGATAAAGCACTCTGTAGAGCTGCTGAGAAAGGCGGAGAAGCTTGCACTGGCATACTCACCTAACGAAGGCTTCTATCTATCGTTCAGCTCAGGCAAGGATAGTCAGTGTCTTTATCACATTGCCAAGATTGCAGGCGTGAAGTTCAAGGCTCACATGGGGCTTACGTCCGTCGATCCACCAGAAGTAATCAAGTTCTGCCGCAAGCACTATCCGGACGTAGATATGATAAAGCCGAAAATCAGCATCTATAACCAGGCCCGTAAGGAAGGCATGCTTCCGACAAGACTGATACGATGGTGCTGTCGAGTCTATAAAGAAGGTATCGGCGCAGGCAATGTTGTCCTCATCGGAATCCGTCACGCAGAAAGCAGACAGCGTTCGGGTAGGAGTGAGGTCGAGATTACCAACCATAAGTACAGCGGCTCTCTTGAAGGTCTTGACGAGTTCCGTGATAAAAGGAACAGTCAGAAGCGTGGCCGTCCAACCCGGTGGGGCATCCACGAGATTAACATCACCAATGCCAGTGATGAGCGTACCATCGGCTGCATCAGAGGCTACGAATCGCTCTTAATATCTCCAATCATAGAGTGGACAGATGATGATGTATGGCTATTCTTGAACACACTCGGTATTAAGCATTGCAAGCTGTACGACGAGGGCTACTATAGGATTGGATGCCTGTGCTGTCCTATGAACAACTATAAGAAGAAACTCGCCGACTGCAAACGCTATCCGCATATCTATAATAGTTGGATTAAGGCCATCAAGGATATCCAGGCTAGCGGAAGGATGATAGACGAAGGATTGTCGCCGGAAGAGGTGTTCGACTATTGGATATACGGCAAGTCTATCAATGTATGGAGAGAACACCGCAGACAGCAAACGTTGAACTTTTAAAAACATCAAGATTATGATTGAAGAAACAAAAGGATACACGTTATCCGTCGATACGTACAAGAAGGCGAAGGCTCTCGGTATGAAAGACCCTCGCTATTACATCTATGCAAGTCTCCGTGGCTCAGGTATGCCAATGAGGGATTGTTGGGCGATTTCCTTCCAGGGAGAAGGATTCAACTGGACAAAAGACGTTCTGGAACGGGAGATGAACAAGCTAGAGTCTTTAGAGTCTGTTCAGAAGAGAATCGCAGAAGTGCAGGGCAAGAAAGCGAAGAACGAGAATAGCGACGAACTCACCCAAGAGGAACTCATCAAGGCTACCTCAAAGGAAGAGATTCTGAGAAATCTCGTTATCGCTCAGCGCAAGCAGAAATTTGGCTCTCCAGAGTGGCAAAAGACGACAGCCATGATAGCAGACTATTCTAAGATTAAGCAGGATGAGATTGATACGGAGTCAAGCGTGATACACTATTACTTGCCTCTGTCTCTACCAAGAACCTGTAGTGAGTGCATCTTGTTCAAAAACGGTCAGGCAGACTTCCAAAAGAAGAAGAAATAGTTAAATTCGTGTTAAAGTAACTTTGTTTTACTCGAATTTCAGCAAAACCAAGTATCTTTGCAGCAGATTAATGTTCACAGGTTCTTTCTGCTGAGCATAATTCTAAAATTGGTTAACAAAGGGCGGTGTCTTCACAGATGCCGCCCTTACTTTTTTATATATAATGAAGTAGAAGAAAAATATAAATTCAATCAGGATACTTCTCTCCAGTGATGAGCTCAAGCGCAGTTATGACCTGATCATTAAGAAGAGGGTCGTTAAACGTAGGAAGAATGCCGTATGATGGCAGTTTCTTCGTCTCTGCGGCCTCTAAAACGAACTGGAGTGCCTGTACTAGAGAAGTATGGTCTTGAACGACCTCAAGCAATTTATCGCTCATCCTTGCCTCCTTCCTTCTTAATCTGTTCTGCCATCTCAAGAAGAGTCTCGGCATGCTTGTCTCGGTCGATGACCTCCTGAACTGCCTCATCGCTTTCTTTGCGAAGCTGCTCTTCACTCTTACCCTTGTCGGCAGCAGCGTTTCTTCTTGCAGCCTCACGGGCAATGTACTCGTCACGGAGTTTCAACTTGCCTGCCGTATATTCCGCATCGCCAGGCAACGATGTATCCGCATACATAAGCTGGGCAAATGCCTCGATGATGTTTCCACCATCCTTGGAGAACTCGTAATGGTCTCCTACAGCCACAGGAACACATTCATCGAGTGCAGCGTACATGGATGTGCCGATAGAGTATTCAATTCCCCATGTGCCGGCAATGTCTGCAATCTTGATGAAAGGCAGCGAGCCTCTCTGTAAATGCTTCTTGATATCAGCAGGGATATCCTCTCTGAGTGAAGCAACTTCTTTCTTAGACAAGATCTTACTGAACTTCAGCACGGTGAAGTGTCTTGTCTTGATAGTCTTTCCAAATGGTAATGCCATGATAACAATATTTTAAAGTTCAACTTTTATTTCCTTATACTCGAAATCTGTGCAAGCATCATCATCTCCCGAAACGTCTCTCCCGAAGCGTTCTTCTTTACACTCCCCACCGTTGTCAAAGAAGAAGCAGTCCTTGCAAGTATATACCAGCGGAATAATGTCTCCGCAAGCATCATCGTCAGGATTTACGTATGTATATAAGTTTTTGCCCATGCAATATGGGAACTCATAATCTTCATCATTAAACAATACGCAATCCTTACAAGTGTAATCAGTCTGTTCCATGTTCCTTACATTTTTCGATTTCCATGATAGTAAGGATAGAGTAGTTAGCCAAGTCATAAAGACTATCAATCATACTCTCCCCATGAACTTTTGCGTCATTCTTTCTGAGAGAATTTATACGCTCAACCTTCTCTGCAAGATGCCCGTAAGCATAAGTCATTCCACATTCCTCGAACAGCTTACTGAAACTGTTTCCGTAGTCGGAATTTTTTCGCTTGTATGTGTCGCTCATTTTGTCGGTGATTTCCTTGAAGCGGTCGGCATCGGTATTTTTGCTTTGTTCTCCCATAACAATACTATTAAACGGCAACTCGCTCCAATTAAGATTATCAACGCCGATAGAATCTTTCCATTCATCCATCAGATTTTTTGCATATTCAGGATAGATACCGTTCTTTTGCAAAATATCTAAATCTACGCGTACACTAGTAATGTCACGAATGTCACAATAAACACGGTCATCTTTAACAGACTTTACACGAAAAACATCTGTTGGTTCGCTCAGTGCCGAGTATACATTCTTCCTTGTATTGACATAATAGAGAAATCCTTCTTTGGTGCGTTCTATACGCTCGCACGGAAGTAAAAACTCCAGCCCAACCTTAATATCTTCTTTCTTAATCATAAGCTATTTCTTAACTAAACGTTCATAATACTCCTTACACTTTTTGTAAGCCTCCGATTCAGACAATGCCATAGCATCATCAAAAGAAATACTTTCATCCATCAAGAACAATCTAACGTTCCTCTCACCAAGCTTCTGTAAGTCTCGGTTAATATAATGCGAGAATCCGATTTTTGAAGCCTTGGCAGTATTCTTTGCTTGGAAATAGAATTCATCATGCTCATCATAAAACGTTCCTTCCTCGTACACCTCGCACATCACACCTTTTTCACAAAGCTCTGTGTCGTGCTTTGTTTTGTCAAGCTCGTACACGTTAATGCCAGTAATGGTATCTATCTTATCGTGACTTCTCCATCCATTCTTTAAAACCTTATAGCAGTAATTCCTCATAAGTTATTCCTCCTTATCTTTAATCTCAATAAAATCTCCAATGCCCAAACGAGCCTTGTTGATGCAAGACCCAATCCAGCCAGTCAAATAAGCAGATGCCTCGCCGCCATGTTCCATACCAATCTCTTCTTCGATATGTTCGCAAGCGTGGGTGGCCTCATGACAGCAGGTGTTCATGGTCATACATTTTGTATTCTCGAATAGCAGCAAAATGCACTTTCTTCTGTCATTTTTCGCCATGCATCCCCAATATGTATATCCATCACAACGCTTGAAGTCGTATTCTTCAATATCTGAGCCATCATAGTTTGAGAAACACTTTGATATATCATCGTATTTAACTCCTATGGCAACACATAACTTGTGCGGATAGATTTGCTGGTCGTATTCGTAATATCCTTTCTTCTTCATATTCTCAACTATTTCTTGTTATACTTGTGTCCGCAGTGGTACATATTGCATAGATTGCACCTGTAGACCGTCATTCCCTGCTCGATGAGCTTCGGGTGAGTCTTCAGAAACTCCCAAGCATCATCCTCAGTCTCGTATGCGACCTTCGCCTTCCATGAATGAACCTTCCTGGTCCAATGCTCAGGATCCAGCTTGAACGGCGGAACCTTGTTCGGATTGTGATGTCTTCTCATAGGCACTTGAATGAAACACTGTTCAACGTTCTGTTCACCACAATCTCCTTATCGTTGCACATGGTCCTCATGCACTCCATGGCATCCTCGCGAACAGCAGTCATAATCTCCTGCATTGAAGCGGTGGCCGGAACCATATTCTTCTCGGCCTTAAGATTCGTGATACGGGAGATAATCTCCTTGATATATTCCTTGTCTATCATAGAAATCTGTTTTATAACCGTTAATCGTCAGGCTGAATGAAGCTCTCCGGCTGCTTGATGTCCTCCTCACCACGCAATTTATTCTTCACGTCATTGATGAGAAGCTCCTGCTTCAGGTCAATCATCTGCGCACCGTACACCTGATACGTCATTCCTCCCTGTGACCTCTTCTTGAAGAAGCCGTACTTGTCGCTCATATCACGCCCGAACTTCTGGATCGTAGGTATATCCTTCTCCTCGACATCGTTGGCCTTGCAGAACTCGACGAATCTCTCGTACATCTCCTTGGCAAGCATGCACTCCGAAATCTCGCCCCTCGCCTCTGGGCTGCACCTCATATCATACGCCCTTATCCAGGCATATATAGGATTGCTTCCTAGAAGAGAGATGAGCAGCTGTCTCCTGCTGCCCTCAGCTGCCGGGAACCTGTACTTCCTGCTCCTCAGCTCCATCGCGCCACGGAATATCCAGTTGAACACTCCGCTCAGCTCCTCACGGATGATCTTGCTCGCCAGCTCCGGGTCCTGCCTCTCCTTTGGGATTGTCACGTCGAAGCTCACGTACTGCAAGCGTCTGATGAATCCGAGCGACGCATCGTCTGGGAACGGGAGCTCGTTGAGGTTGAAGATGAGGTAGGGGATTGAGTTCCCCTCAAGGATATCCCTGCCGAGCTTTCTCATCGGGACGGGCTCGCCGCTCACGAGTCTCTTGAACATACCGGTGTTCTTTCTCCCGAACTTCTTCGGGTCGGAATCGGAAGACCAGTTGAAGATGGCGTTTCTGATGGGATACCTTCCCCTCATTCCATCGTCACCGTCGGCAGTGAGGTCAGCGTAGTCCATCTTGCTTATCCTGTCCTTGCCGAATATGTTGCAGGAAACGTCGAAGATGACGCTCTTTCCGTTGGCTCCCGTACCTATAAGGAGAAGGCAGAGTTCAATCTTCGATGACTCCTTCCCCTCGTACGGATTGTATGCAGTACCTCTCTGTATGAGACCGAGACCGAGGAACATCTGGAGGATCATCCTTGACGTCCTGTCCGGAAGGACCTCCTTGATGAAATTCATCCACCTGTCACACTTCGCCTTTGGATTGTAGTCGTAAGGATGATAGTATGTGACATGGTACTCGGGAGAGAATGGCATAACGTTCGGATACTTCAACCCGCTGCCGAAGTCAACAACTCCGTTGGCAAATGCAACGATATCGAATGTAGGTCTCAGTATGTTGTAGCACTCTATCACCTCCATGAATGACTTGTTCATCACCGTACTGATGCCGAGCATCGGAGCCATGGCTAGGTCAAGGAGCAGAAGCTGGTAAGCCTGTTCCAAAACTATCTTCGGAACAGCTTCGTATATCTTGCCGTTGAACATGTAGTAAGCACCGTTGTAGTACTTCACAGGAGCCTTCTTCGCCAGACGTCTCATTGACCTGATGAAATTGGACTTCAGCTTGTTGTACTTCTCAGAGTTTGCCTTGCCCCAGTCCTGGCAACGGAGCTCTTCGAAGCCGTACTCGTCATGCCTCGAAAGGTCTAGCAACTGAGCGTGCAATGTGTCTATAGCAATACCATTTTCCATTTATGTACAATAATAATATTAATTTTCCGTTATTGTGTAGGATAAACCCCGATAAACAGGGGCTTTCTGAAGGATAACACGTGTCAGGTCGTCCTTACAAACATGTCGTCTATAAAATATCGACAATACAAAGATACAGATAATATCCTTAATATCCGGTAAAACCCTAGTAAATAAAGGGTATAAATATACATTTTAGGTATACATTAAATGAAGGATAGGTATACATTTATGGTTTGGTCTGCAAAGTAAGAGTTTATGGTATCAAATGTTAATAAATAACGGATGAATGAATATGCATAATTATCCTTTATGGCTGTCTCTTATACACATCTGACGCTGCCGACGAAGGCTTAGGTGTAGAT
>ENA-UAKS01000086-UAKS01000086.1-human-gut-metagenome-genome-assembly--contig:-NODE-86-length-41787-cov-10.325937_pt1 | contig 41787 bp, 27 predicted proteins | sample MGYA00243692_ERZ654452 | MGnify/ENA primary metagenome ERZ654452 (study PRJEB26926, sample SAMN06164442) | human gut metagenome | biome: ENVO:00009003; feature: ENVO:2100002; material: ENVO:00002003...
TCGTGGGCTCGGAGATGTATATAAGAGACAGTATTTATTTATCAATTCTGTATACGGCGTCCGAAGCACTGGGAAAATCATTGCGGAGCAATGCCACAAGCTGCAGCTGGAAGGCCACCAATGTGCCGTTGCCTATGGGCGAGAAACCATAGGTGACCCTGCCGTTGAGCAGATGCAAATCGGAAAAAAGGCAGATTACCTGTCTCATGCGCTTCTGTCACGCCTATTTGATCTGCATGGGCTGTGTTCCAGACGTGCAACAAAAGTGCTCCTAAAGCAGATGGATGCATACCAGCCGGATGTGATCTGGCTTCACAATCTGCATGGGTATTACATCAACTTTGAACTTTTATTTCAGTGGCTAAAGGTTCATCCTCAAATTAAGGTTTACTGGACGCTGCATGATTGCTGGGCGTTTACTGGTCATTGTGCTTATTTTACCATGGCTGGGTGTAACCAGTGGAAAAGCGGATGCTGTCATTGCAACCAACTGCATACATATCCTAAAACCTGTGGCTTTGACCATGTGAAACGAAATTATCGGAAGAAGAGAAATGCTTTTACAGGCGCAAAAAACTTGGAGCTGATCACGCCATCCAAATGGCTGGCGGATCTGACCCGAGAAAGTTTTTTGGCGGAATATCCGGTTCGAGTAATTCATAACTCGATTAACCACGATGTTTTTCAACCGACTCCCAGCGATTTCCGCGAAAGATACGGTATTGAAAACGTTTATCTAGTTTTAGGTGTCGCGGTGGGCTGGGAAGAAACAAAGGGGCTTCAGGATATGCTGCAGCTCCGGGAGCAGTTATCAGATCAATATGTAATTGTTCTGGTCGGTGCAACCGATCGGCAAATTGCGTCCTTTCCAAAAGGAATGATCGGCATCAATAGAACTGCCAATCAAAAGGAACTTGCAGCCATCTATAGTGCAGCCGATGTATTTGTGAATCCCACACACCAGGACAATTACCCCACGGTCAATCTGGAAGCAAACGCGTGCGGGACGCCCGTTATTACCTACAATGTGGGCGGCAGTCCGGAAAGCGTTCCGGCAGAGAATGTCATTCGTGAAAACGATGTTGCAGCAATGGCAGTTCGTATTATACAGATTTGCGAAACTTGAGATAGTGTAATGAGCAAAGAAGAGTATCTATCCAAAATTGAATTTGGAATTGCATATATAGCATTTGGCTTTGTTCTTTTATTCCAATATAGCCGTGCATTTTCAGAAGAAGAACTGATGCTTTTCGTGGAATTGATGATGGCGTATGTCTGGACAGCAGGGCTATTTATCTATGCTAAGTTCCGGTTCGATATTCACATCTTTGAACCGATCACAATGATAACAGCTATCTATGAAGGGATCTTTGTCGTAAAGCCTATCATTGACTTGCGAAATCACGAAATGATAGAGCACGGCATTTCTGTGATTGGCGGAGGACATAAGGCAACGCTTCTCTTTGCACTTGGGTTTACTGCCTTCTTTTTCGCCTATTATCTCAACCATCGGCATATTGTTTATCGGGGGCACCCTATTTTCCGCCCAGCATCCGAAAAACAAGATTTTCGTGGAGATTGGCTGCCATGGCTTTATGGCGCATGGGCCGTGACATACATACTTTGCTTGAGCTGTATGCTGACGCAGGGATTGAGCCTAAGATATATCTTTTCGTTTGGCACGGATGGAATTCGCTCCGCAGATGAAAACAATACCGCCTTGTTGTTTTTGTCGAATTTCGGAATCACGCTCGTTACACTTTGGCTCATGATTTTAGAGTATTCTAGGAACAAAGCCGTAAAAATCTCCATGACTGTTCTTTGTGTTATTTATCTGCTAATGCGGAATGCTCGATGGCTTATGTTAGTGTTCATCGTGGCTCCAATTACTCTTCGCTATTTGAAAAAAGGGAAACAGCCTCGCTTGTTATGGGTTGTTCTACTTGGTGTTGGAGGCCTGGAAATTTTTGCATGGATGCAGGCGAACCGAGCTATATTGGCCTCCGGCGGGGCAATGCAGGGGTGGGGAGCAGACGGCTTTACCTTAGGAAAACTCCTGGCGCCGCTGGAGAGTGATTTGAGCACCTATCGGACCTTCTATTCCATGGTGGAACGGTTTCCTGCAGAGTATTCCTATATGCTCGGACAAACATTCCTATATGTGTTTGTCCTTTTTATTCCGAGGGCAATATGGGCCGGAAAGCCAGACAACCCTGTCCGAGATATGATTGAGCGCTCACTGAACAAACAGGCACGCGTGTCTGGGACTGCGGTTGCCAATATTGGAGAATTCTATGCGAACTTTGGTGTCCTGGGCATTGTTGCTTTTATGTATTTGATTGGCTGGATTACATCGTCGCTAAAACATGCAATATTCAACAGCATACCATGTCAAAACAAAGCCGAATCCAAATACATTGCATATTCCATTATTTTTCCACTGTTCTTTCAGTGGATCGCTCGCGGAAATTTCAGTGGAAATTTCTATATGACGATATTTGCCATGTTGCCCTTTATTGTTATATCAATGGCACAGTCGCTGAAACGCAAGGAGTAGACTATGAAAGTTTTAGTTGTCCATCCAGCCCAACAGCATTCATATCGCCTTGCAGCAGCACTATCGAAGAAAGGCTGGCTGGATAAATACATCACAACTGTATATTACAAAAAGCACTCTTTGACGCATTTCGCTTCATTATTCTTGGATACCAGATTTCAGGAAAAGGCTCAAGCAAGAAAATGTACTGCATTAGCAGATAAAGATGTTCTTCAGTTTTGTGAAATAGAAGGTCTGCTTAAGCTGCTTGCCATGAATACTGCAAAATTAAGGCCATACTACAAACGGATCAAATATCACACCGCTGATCGATTTGCGAAAAAAGTTGCACGATATGCAATACAGCACAATGTTGACGCAGTGGCCAGCTATGATGATTGTTCATCACTGTTGTTTGAATTATTGGAACAACAAGCACCGCAGATTATTCGGGTGATGGACATATCCGCTGCCAACATTCTTTATATGCGCAACATCTATGAAAGAGATACTGTGTTGCAGCCTACCTTTGCTACACAACTTTTGCAGGAGCGCGAGATTGTGTGGAATCCTGACAACATTGAACGAGCTAAGCAAGAAATACAGCACACGCAGGTATTCCTTGCTCCATCGCAGTTTGTGGCCAGATCACTGAAATACTCAGGGGTCACGGATAAACAGATCAAGATTTGCCCATACGGTGTCGACACTACATTGTTTGCGCAAAAACGATATCGTCCTTCTGAAGAAATGCGCCATACGCCCATTCGTTTTATTTATGTTGGAGGCGCAAAGGAACTGAAGGGTATCGGATATCTACTAGAGGCTTTCTCGGAAATTCCCCGCTTTCAAGCTGGTTTAACTGTGGTAGGTCAATACAATGCACACAGTGATGCATTGAGGCCATATCTGGAGCGAGTAGATTTTACTGGTTCTCTTCTACACACGGAAGTGGCAGATCATTTGAAGAATGCTGACGTTTTTATATTTCCGTCTTTAGGGGAAGGACTGTCATTGGCAACACTGGAGGCAGCGTCTTGTGGGTTGCCTTTGATTGTCAGTGAAAACGCTGGTGTTAATGATGCAATGACAGATGGGAAAGAAGGCTTCGTTGTCCCAATTCAATCAAAAGAAGCATTAGTTCAAAAGATAAAGTGGTTTATTCAGAATCCTGATCAAATCGAACCTATGGGGAAGGCTGCCAGAGAGATGGCCTTGCGGTACACCTGGGATGCTTATTATCAGCGTATTGACGCAATATTCGATGAAATCGGGCAAGTGAAGGAACAGTTGAATGGGTAAAATCGCAAAAAACTATCTATATAATGCAGCATACCAAATCCTTTTACTGATTGCTCCTATTATCACTGCTCCATATCTTGCAAGAGTTTTAGGAGCAAGCAACCTCGGAATATACAGTTATGTAAACTCCTCAGGCAATATTATTACAACGATCTCTCTTCTGGGAATCTATGCATATGGCAATCGGCAGGTTGCTTATGTTCGGGAATCGAAAGAATCTTTGACGCACACATTTTGGGAGATCATAGTTGCTAGAATTGGCCTTGGCACTTTGGGCACGATTGTATATGCCGTTTATGCAGAGCTGAATCCAGAATATAGTTCCTTCTTCTGGATTTATTATCCGTACATTCTTGCCCAGTTCATAGATTGCTCGTGGGTCTATGTCGGCTTAGAAAACATGCGTCCGGCAGTTATGAAAAACTTTGTGACAAAGCTGGTCAATATAGCCGGGATATTCTTATTTGTAAAAGAAAAAGATGACCTCTGGGTTTACATTCTGTTGCTGGCCATCACTACACTGATTGCCAATATCAGCATCTACATGCAACTTCCCAAATATATCGGGAAGCCGTCCCTGAAAATTGGCAGTCTTTCAGAACATATTAAAGGATCACTGGCACTCTTCCTGCCACAAGTGGCATCTCTGTTTTATCTCCAAGTTGATAAAGTAATGCTCGAATGGCTGACTGGAACCACAAATGAGGTTTCATTTTACGACCAAGCAGAAAAAATCATAACAATTCCCCTTTCCCTCATTACGGTGATAAGCTCAGTTGTTATGCCGAGACTTGCAAACGAATACCAAAAGGGAAATAAATCAGGCATCCAAGAGCTGCTTCTTCAAGCTGGAAAGTATGCGCTTTGCATGGCCATGGCAATGATGCTCGGCTTGTTCTGCATAGCTCGTCAGTTTATACCGTGGTATCTGGGAGAAGAGTTCTATGCCACCGCATACGCAATGATGATTCTCACACCAATCATCTTGCTGAATACTTTGACAGGAATCTCAGGAAAACAGTATTTCACAGCAACCAATCAAACAAGGATATTGCTTAAGGCCGATGTTGCAGCAGCGATAATGAATATATTTATTAACTTTTTGCTGATTCCTCAATATGGATACGTTGGAGCTGCAATAGCAACCGTATTTTCAAGTTTATGCTCGGTAATTACACAATATTATTACCTCAAAAAGCAGGTAAATATAAGAAATCTTTGCTGCTACAGTATTAAATATCTCGTTGGAGCATTGATTATGGCTTTTTGTATCTTCTTATTTACTCGAAAGATGCACGCAAGCCCACTAACTACATTTTTACAAATATTGATAGGAGCGGCAACATATTTTATATATCTTTTAGTAATAAAAGATCCTCTTATAAGTGAGATCGTATCCGTGTTAAAGAATGGCGTTTTTCGTATAAATAAATAGTTTATATAGAGCGATGGAAGTAAAGTGAGTGAAGTAATATGAATGCTAAATTTAAAATGGACTACTTACGTTTTGTCCATAATGATACATATACTTACTGCGTTACCCTGTATTTTAAGAACCATCAAAAATTACGAACTGCGCATTCTGTGGGGCCTAAGAAAATATCAAGATAGCGCCGGCTTTCTATATAAAATTTGGAAAGCTTTTTTGTTCAGTTATAAGCGTAAATACGGTATCGAACTTGTATGTGAAAATATTGATGGCGGGTTAAGGCTGATTCACCCGTACGGTATAACAGTCAACAGCCATGCTCATTTAGGGCAAAATGTAACTTTATATAAAGGTGTCACAATTGGAATTATTGAAAAAGGAAAAAACGCTGGAAATCCGACGATCGAGAATAATGTAACCATTTATAGTAACGCAACTGTGTGTGGCAATATTCACGTTGGTAATAATTCCACCATTGCTGCAAATGCATTTGTTAATTTTAATGTTCCTCCAAATTCAACTGTTATTGGAAATTCAGGAACTATTTACAACAAACAAATCGAGGAGGAAAAAAGAGATGTCTGATTTTTCAGGAGGAACCTTACTAATCACAGGTGGTACAGGCTCTTTTGGAAACGCTGTACTGAAGCGTTTTATAGCGACGGACATCGGGGAAATCCGGATTTTTTCAAGAGATGAGAAGAAGCAAGATGATATGAGGCATGATCTTCAACTCTTGTATCCCGACGAATATCGGAAGGTAAAATTCTACATAGGCGATGTGAGAAGCAAAGGTTCCATTGTCGAGGCGATGAGTGGGGTCGATTTCGTCTTTCATGCAGCTGCACTGAAACAGGTGCCTTCCTGTGAGTTTTTCCCGATGGAAGCAGTTCGTACAAACATTATTGGAACAGACAATATGCTACATGCTGCTATGGACGCTCATGTAAAGCGGGTGGTATGTCTCTCCACTGATAAAGCTGCCTATCCAATCAATGCTATGGGTATTTCCAAAGCCATGATGGAACATGTGGTTATGGCCAATGCCCGGGCTGCCGCTGAACGTGGAGAAACTGTGATTGTCTGTACACGATATGGCAATGTGATGTGCAGCAGAGGATCTGTTATCCCTCTGTTTATAGACCAAATCAAAAAGGGACAGCCGATAACAATTACAAATCCGGATATGACACGATTTCTAATGAATTTGGACGAAGCGGTTGATTTGGTCAAATTTGCATTACATCACGCGATGCCCGGGGATCTGTTCATTCAAAAATCGCCAGCATCCACAATCGGAGATTTGGCAACTGCTGTACAGCAACTTTTTGGAGAGACTGAAACGCGAATTATTGGCACCAGACATGGGGAAAAGCTATATGAAACACTGATGACCGAGGAAGAATCTGCACGCAGCGAAGATATGGGACGCTACTTCAGAGTATATGCAGACACCCGCGACCTGAATTACGACAAATACGTGGTCAAAGGAAACCCACTCCCGTCTGCTGTAGGTGCATATACCAGCGATAATACAGAAAGATTAGATGTTGAAGGAATCAAAAAGAAAATATTAACGGCGGACTATGTTCAGAAAGAATTGGAGGCAAATTCATGAGATGAGGAGGTGGTATCTTGGACTTAACAGATCAGCAGATAAATGAACTGCGGCAAGTAGAGCTTGAAATACTGCGTAATTGCATTCGTGCGTTTGAACAACTGCATATTCAATACTTTGTCGTTCAAGGAACACTGCTCGGGGCGGTTCGCCACCATGGTTTTATTCCGTGGGATGATGATATTGACATTGGCATGCTTCGTGAAGATTATGAAATCTTTCTCAGAGAGGGAAAAGCATTCCTTCCTGCACACTATTTCATTCAGACGCATGACACAGACCCTGCTTATCCGCATGGATTTGCCAAGGTTCGAAACAGTAATACTGCATTTGTGGAAACCACCTGCAAAAACCTTCCCATGAATCATGGAATATATATTGACATATTTCCTTTTGATTACTATCCAGACGGCAAGCTTGCAAGAGTAAAATTTGAAACACAAAAACTCCTATTACGCTACCGCATTCGATGTTCCCTTTATATACCGGATGATGATAAACGCTCTGTAAAGAACTTCATCCGATCATGCATAAAAAGAGTCAGTAAAATTGTATATCCCTCCCTGGATGTTGCGCTTGAAAAACAAGTGCAGCTATATCAGAGAGAAAAATCCGGGCGGTATCGTATCAACAATGGAAGCCCTTGGGGAAAAAGAGAGTGTATTCCTGCCGAATGGCTGGATACGGTCACCACGATGAAATTTGAAGGGATGGATGTCAACGCTCCAATACAGTACAAAGCGTATCTGACCCATGTTTACGGAGACTATATGACATTGCCTCCGCCCGAAAAAAGAATTCCACACCATTTTATCTGTGCGCTTGATTTCGCAAAACCATACATAAGCAATGCTTTACCTGGTGCTAGATGAATTGAGTTATGGAATAGATCAGTCAACTGAAAGGAGAGCAAAATGAAACACCGGAACCACCAAAGATGGCTGGCACTGTTGTTAGCCTTGTCCATAATGTTAGGAATGTCTACAACAGCCTATGCCGCCAGTTCGGTTCCCATTACCGAACAGGTTGCCTCTACTGAAACCGAAACTAACAAGCCTACCGCCTCCATTGAATCGGGCGCTGCAACCGACGATGTTGACACCCCCACTGACCCTGAACCGGAAGCCGACCCCACAGAGGAGGACCCCTCAACTGAACCTGTTGCCCCGCTGGACTTGGATCCAGTGTCCGACTTTGGCACATTCCTGGCAGACCTGAAGCAGCTTGAGAGCTATGCTTCCGAGTATGCCCAGAGCAATCCCTCTGAGAACGCAACTTCGCTGGTAATCAACTACATCCGTACGGGCGTGGAGCGGTACACCTCCAGCGCCTGGGCAACACTGGCCGGCGCGGAAAATACAGCCTTCACGGAATATGTGGCCCAGCAGGACGCTGCAAATGGTACTACCGCTTCCGCGTTGAAAGACTTGGAGCAGCTCACGCTGCCCAACGGAAACCTGGTTGACCTGGGCCATATGTTCGGCACTCTGGACATCACTTGTTATGCGACAGTTCAGGGCATGACCGCCGAAGTCATCCAGGCCCGGGCCGACCTGGGTGGCTGGGCCGGCGACACCGCCGACATGATGTACTGCGCCGAAAATGTGGACATCCATAACAAGGTGGACACCAGTGAAACCGATGTGGATATTCTGGCGGATGCCATTCGGGAAAAGTATCTGGGCGCGGATTATGCAACGCTGAACAGCGTTAATCACTCCTTTACTTCCACCGACGTCTATGGTGATATGGATGCTTTCTATGTTGCCAGCAAGCTGAGCGGCGGTGACAGCATCAGCTCTATTTTAGAGGGCTATTTCACCAGTTCTCTCAGCGATGAGAGCCGCGCGGCCTATTTTCTCCAGAACCGTCTGGGCAATGTTCAGACAAAAGCGGGTATCCGTAAGGCTGTTCTGGATGCCTACACCTCCAACACCTTGATTAGAGCTCTGGAAGGTTCCTATGAATTGCTCGACTTGGAGAATCATGACACTCTGCAAACCGCCTGCTGCTATGCATTTGCGGACTACCTGTTCGTACTTGCGGGCGATGAGAACGGTACTGACCCTGAGCCAGAGCCGGAACCCGAACCAGAGCCGGATACGCCGGAGAACGGCTATTATACTGTGTTCTCCAACACCACCAGCACTTTGGCTCCCGGCATTACCCAGGATATTACATATGCGCTGACCACGGACAGCAAGCAGATCGTCTTCTACACGGCCACCATTGACGTCAGCCGTAATGATGTCAGCATCTACGCCAACTATAACAACAACGATGCGTCTTCTTGGGCGATGTCCCGCGTCTCCGATCAAATGGCGGCGGCCCAGGCCAAGCACTCTAACCCGGACGATCCGGACAACTACATCGAAAACTATAACGCGGTGCTGGGCGTCAATGCAGACTTCTATAACATGAGCAACGGCACTCCCAGTGGCGCACTGGTTATGGAAGGTATGGAGTACCATGGCGTTGGCAGTGAGAACTTCTTTGCGATCCTGAAGGACGGCACGCCCATCATCGGCGGCCCCAGCGACTACGCAGCCTACAAGGATCAGATCCAGGAGGCTGTGGGCGGCAGCGCATTCCTGGTCAAGGATGGGAAGTCTGTCGTGACCAGTGCGGCGGACTATTATAACAGTCGTCATTCCCGCACTTGTGTGGGTATCACTGCTGAGGGCAAGGTCGTCATGATGGTGCTGGACGGCCGTCAGGAACCTTTCTCCGCCGGCGGCAACGCCGAGGAGATCGCCCAGATCATGCTGGAAGCGGGCTGCGTTGTTGCTATCAACCTGGACGGCGGAGGCTCCACTACCTTTGACGCCAAGCAAGAGGGCGCTGACGAGGTCACGGTTGTGAACCGTCCCTCTGATGGATATGAGCGTTCTGTTAGCTCCTCCTTGCTGGTAGTTTCCACGGCGCAGACCACCAACACATTTGACCATGCCCTGATTACCACGGATACTGATTATCTGACGGTTGGCAGCAGCCTGGCCCTCACGGTCAGCGGTGTCAGCAGCACCGGCAACGCCGCAGATCTGCCGGAGAACACCCAGTGGGTTGTGGTGGATTCCACCATCGGCTCCATTGAGGATGATACCTTTACTGCGGTCAGAACCGGCAGCACTGAAATTCAGCTCACGGTGGATGGCGTGGTGGTTGGAAGCAAGACCCTGAATGTGGTGCTTCCGGATGCGCTGCTCTTTACGCGCAGCAGCATCGACTCCGTTTATGGGGAAGCCGTTGATCTGCCCATTGCGGCCACCTACAAAGGCAACGCCGTGACCATCAATCCCGCGGATATTGTCTTTGATTTGAGCAATAGCGCGGCCGGCACTATTTCTAACTTCCAGTTTACCGGCGATGCGGCTTCCGGTATCCGGAATGTAAAGGTTACCGCAATGATTGCCAAGGACTATTCCATTCAGGCAACCATGAGTCTGGCCCTCTACAATGCGGATGAAGCGAAGTTTGACTTTGACACCGCCATGTTTGGCGACCGTGCGCTGGCCTGGAACCGTGAGGTGTCCAACTCCACCCGCGTCTCCACAACCGAGGATGACGTCACTACCGACACCTACTATATCAACAGTGCCGATCTGCCCATGGTGACCGAGTACACCTTTGCACTGGATATGCAGAAAGTGGAGGTGCCCGAACAGCTTGTTCCGCTGCTTCAGATGGTGGCTGGCGGCGATCTGGATAATGTCACCGCATGGGATATCCTGCTGCAGCTTGCCGAGCGTGTCAGCAGCAAGACAAATGTGCAGGTGCAGATTGCATTCGATGAGAATGCGTCGGTCGATTTCACCGATCTGACGATCGTGAATGACTATTTCACCCTGAGCGATGCACAGCTGGATGAGACAACGAACACGCTGACACTTTCCATCAACTGGGTCAAGCAGAGTGAGGCGATCAGCGCTGAGACCGCCAACCCCATTGTCATTGTCAGCGGCATCTCTTTGACTCCGAAGGATGACGCGGCATGGGATGAAAATAACTGCCTGACGCTGGTACACAGCGGTAATATCAGCTATGACATCTACCTGGGTGCTAACGCGCTTTACTCCATGGCCTGCCAGAAGCCCTTCCAGCAGCAGTATGGTATTTATCCGTATACCGAGCCGGAAAATACCACCCATCCCAGCGGCGGTCACTTTGCCTCCACCTTCCGCACCTTTGCGGACAGCTATACGCTAGATAAAACCATTAAAAGCGGCTGGGGTTCCTTTAATGGCAATATCTATTATTTCCAGGACAACGAGCCGCTCACCGGCATCCAAAAGCTGCCCGGCTATCAGGATGAACACAAAGAGTATTACTATGACCTTGGCGAAGATGGCATCTATACCGGAAAGCTGACTGGGTTGTTTGAGCTGGAGGACAATATCTACTACGCCATAAACGGACAACTTGTAACAGGATGGAGACTCATCTCTGGCACTGACGGAGCAGACAAATATTATTACTTTGACCATACGACCAAAGCGGCGGTCGACGGAACGTGCAGCATTGGCGGGCATACCTATGTCTTTGAGAACCACATTCTGACGCAGGGCGCTTGGGAAACTGACGAAGTCGGCATCCATTACTTCTGGGCAGGAAAAGAGATGCAAAACGAGTGGTTCACTGTGGACGGAAAGCAATATTTCGCATATGCAAATACTTGCGCTGTTGCGACAGGAATTGCAAAGACACTGAACCATGAACGCACCGGTGAGGAAGTCTATGTCTTTGATGAGACCGGTGTGTGGCTGGAGGACCTCTCTGGATTCTACGATTATCAAGGCAGCACCTATTTGGTGGATCATGGCATCCGCGTTGCCTATCCTGGACTGATTCAGGTGGATGGAGATTACTACTATTTCAAAAGCTCCAACACCATGGTAAAGGATCAGGAATACTATATTTCCAAGACAAACGGACTCATGGCTGCCGGGAAATATACCTTTGATGCAGACGGCAAACTCGAAGAACTCAACGGCATCGTGAAAGAGTCCGATGACACCTGGTACTACTATGTGAATGGCGTCAAGACCTATGCCGGCCTGATCAAGATCGATGGGAACTACTACTATGTCAACAGTTCCTTCAAGGTGATTCACAACCAGAGCTATTTCATCAGCAAAACCAATGGTCTGAAGTCCCAGGGAACCTATGAGTTTGACGCAGACGGCAAACTCGTTGTCCGTGAAGAACTCAACGGCATCGTGAAAGAGTCCGATGACACCTGGTACTACTATGTGAATGGCGTCAAGACCTATGCCGGCCTGATCAAGATCGATGGGAACTACTACTATGTCAACAGTTCCTTCAAGGTGATTCACAACCAGAGCTATTTCATCAGCAAAACCAATGGTCTGAAGCCCAATGCAACATATCAGTTTAATGCTGATGGAAAAATGATTTTAGAATAATTCTTTGCAAAGAAGCCGCAGCTGTGTAGGAAGTTACAGCTGTGCAGCTGCGGAAGATTTATGAAACGAGGTTTTAGCATGAAGAAGCTCATGGCTGCAGCCCTAGCAATCTTATTCTGTCTTTCTTTGGCTGCATGTAATCACGGAAGCAATGCAGCTCCAGACAAGGAGGGAAACTCCGAAAACGCTTCTTCCGATGTTCAGCCGGAAAACGCAGTCGATTTTGAAGACGATAGTACACTCATGACGGTCGAGGCGCAGTATGGCCTGCTGTTCTATCCTGCGAAATGGAATGGCTTACTCGTCACATCTGAATCTGTAGCAGACGAAATTGATTCGGTCATCTTTGCAGCGGCTGTAAATGGCCAGGAATACAACCTGTTCAAAGTCATGATTTGTGACGCAGAAGGCGACTCTGTCGGAACTGTAACAGACGATGCAGGCCAAACCAGGAATGTCTTTGTGGATATTCCGGAACTTCCAGATCTTTCCGATCTGAACGGAGATGAACAAAACCAGCTTTATGCAATGCAGGAAGCTGTGAATGTGCTGATTGAGAATTTGCAGTAACGATTGTTTGAGAGACATTGCACCAGCGGCTCCGGTGCCACACCGGCCCGGAGCCGCCCGTCCGGCGAGAGAGGAGGTGTTGTGAATGGTTGTGGAATGGCTCGATGCAAATAAACTTCGTGCTTTTGACAATCGGGACGCTCTTTGCCTTTGGTTGGCTGTTTGCGCTGCGGGAACGCCTACATATGAAATGGTGAATCCGCCCGTTACCGATCCTGACCCCGATCCGACTCCGGATGTAAAGAACGGCATTGTTGCCGAGAATGGAAGCCTGTACTACTATGTGGACGGCGTCCTGACCGGCGCGGGGCTCATTCGGTTGAACGGTGATTACTATTATGTAAAAACCTCCAACTGTGAGGTCGTTCACGGCAGAAGCTATTGGGTCACTGATACCAACGGTCTTCTTCCCGCTGGTCCGTATACGTTTGACACGGATGGTAAGATGATTAATCCTCCGGTCGTGGATCCCACTCCTGATCCCGACCCGAATCCCGAACCCACGCCTGATCCCGAGGTGAAGAACGGTATCGTTGCCGAAAACGGGAGCCTCTACTACTATGTGGATGGCAAGCCGACCGCTGCGGGTCTGATTGAGATCGACGGCAATTACTACTATGTAAAGAGCTCCAACTGCGAGGTTGTCCATGGCAGAAGCTACTGGATTACGCTGACTAACGGACTCCTTCCTGCGGGTCAGTACACCTTCGGCGCGGACGGTAAGATGGTCAAATAACCAAAAGGCCCATGGGGTATGGCGCCAAATGCGCCATACTCTATGGGGAGACGATTGTCTGCTTCGTGAGGCACCTATTGATCACAAAGGCGTACGCAATCATTTCAGTAAGAGAAAAAAGCAAGGAGGGCTAAAAAACAAATGAAAAAATCATTGAAAGGGCTTCTATCACTGGCTCTGGCGCTGCTGATGGTGCTGTCGCTGCTGCCAACAGGTCTATTGTCTGTGACAGCCTATGCGGCAAATTCGACTTTAACAGGCCTGTCAGATGAAAGCATTGGCTTGAGTTATTCTTCCTATGACGCATGGACGGCCGATGGCGATCGTATTGTCGGTGAAGCGAGTGGAAAGAAACTATTCGGCACTTTGTATTCTTTACGAAAATCCACTTTAATAATTAAAAACACAAAAGCAACAGACGCAATTTTATCGTTTGACTATGCTGTAGAGCGGAATGGCGGAAAAATTCAGATTGACGGCGATCTGAAAACTGAAAACGGAACATACTCCGCAACGCTTGCAGCGGGGCAAACCAAGAAAGTGTATATTGAATCAAGCAGGAGCGCTCAGATTACAAAAATTACCCTGACAAATATTAAGCTGGTTGCAACCGGCCTGAGTGCTACGACTTCGTTTCAACCGGCGGCGAGCGGAGGCTCCTATACGGTCGATGGCAAAGAAATTACATCGGCTACTGATAAGACGCAGCGCTCTGAGGTAGCATATTCTGTTGCTGCCACACCTCTTTCGGGGTATAAATTTGTATGCTGGTATAATGAAACTGAGGATAAATATATTTCGACTGCGGCAACTGCATCCTTAAACATCGAGAAAGATTGTACGATCACAGCAATATTTGCACCGACCGATTCAGCAGTGTTTGAGGTTGGCGGAAAAGTTTTTGATACTCTCGATCGCGCAATTTCCTATGCGCAGGCAAACAACAAAGAAAAAATTGCTCTGCTAAGCGACGGTACGCTTACAGGGAACTACACGATTCCCAGCGGTATTACACTGCTGATTCCTTTTGACACAGTGGGTACGCTGTATAGAGATACTCCGGCCTATGTGCAGGAAGGAAAAACAGCAGAAGCACAGAAGCCTTTCAGAACGCTTACTATGGCGGCAGGCGCTTCTATTACTGTCAATGGCAATATAAGTGTTGGCGGGAAGCATTATACGAGCTCCGGACAATACTGCTGCAGGCCGGTTGGCGCTTATGGCCTGATCAAGATGGCGAAAGGCAGTCGCATTTCTCTCAACAACGGCGCAAACCTCTATGCTTGGGGATACATTACCGGCAGTGGTGCCATTACGGCGAATTCCGGCGCAAAGGTGTATGAGTACTTTCAGGTAACAGACTGGCGTGGTGGTTCGTACACTTCAGGAATGGAAGGAAATTCGGAAAAGGTATTTCCGTTTTCTCAGTACTATGTCCAGAACATTGAAGTTGCCTTGACACTTCTTAATGGAGCTGAAGAAAATGCATACATTTCTGCCACTGCAAGTGGTTCTACCGTTTCGGCAACGATTCCCTTTGTCGGGGCCGATGGCCTGTTTGCTCCGGGTGACAACGGCAGCCTGACCAAAAAGTATATTCCGCAAGAAGATCGCACCGTTTTTGAGATTTCCGGCAGTGCAACGCTGAACAGCATTGCGCTGGAAGTCATGGGCATGACCATTGATTCCCGCGACTATGTTCTGCCCATTAGCAACAACGTGACCATCAATATTAAAAATGGCACAACAACGCTCACCAGCGATGTTGCTTTGCTGCCTGGCGTGGTCGTGAACATTGCAGATGGTGCCGAGCTAAAGGTTGGCGAGGAAGCATCGTTGTATGTCTACGATCAGGATGAGTGGAGCAAGAACTATGTGTATACCGGAGGAAATAGCGGTTATGTCCCGGTTTTGTATTCTCCGTCCGGAAAAGGCGCACGCAGCTTAGCTGACGCTCAGATCAACGTTGCCGGTACATTGACTTCCGCTGGCAGTATCTATACCACGGAGAGCGGGGCAAATATTTGCAGTAACAGTGCTGGTAAGTATTTTCAGGAGAGTGCTCCGGGAACGGGCACTATTACGTATCAGGCAGATCAGGCAAAAAGTGAAATGTGCAAGATCCCCATCACTCCCGCCAAACTTCGCAATGCCGATGATTCTTACACGGAAACCGCCGCATCCGAGGTGGGCGACACCTATGTGTACGCCAACGGCAAATGGGCGCTCAAGGGCAACGAAATCGCCATTACCTTTGACCCGAACGGCGGTGCGGGCAGCATGGAGCCCATGAGCGTCAACCCCGGCGTTGGTAACAAGCTGACAGACAACACATTTACCCGTGAGAATTATACCTTTAACGGTTGGAACACGGCAGCTGACGGTACCGGCAAGACCTATGCCGACGGGGAGATCGTGAATTTCAGCGCGGATACCACCCTGTATGCCCAGTGGACTCAGAACCCGGTCATCACCTTTGATGCCAACGGCGGCAAGGGAACCATGGGCACGCAGACCGTGAAGCCCAACGAGGCGACCGCCCTGACCGCCAATAGCTTCACCCGTGCGGACTATGATTTCACCGGTTGGAACACGGCAGCTGACGGCACCGGCAAGGACTATGCCGACAAGGCAAACATCACCACCAACGAAAATGTCACCCTCTACGCCCAGTGGGCCCTGCACAAGTACCATGTCCGCTGGCTGAACTGGGACGACACAGTCTTGCAGGAGGGCGACTACACCTGCGAGGAAACGGCTGCATGGGATGATTGGAACAACGACCCCCCTAGCAGATCCGAGGACGAGAACTATACCTACGTCTTTGCGATGCGCTGGACTCCCTATGATGAGAGGATCAACGGCTGGGGCTTCAACCCGCATGAGGACGTTGACTTCAAGGCAGTATTCAACGAATTTAAGAAGCTCACCGTCACTTTTGATGCCAACGGCGGCATCGGCACGATGAATTCGGTAAAGATCGTCAACGGCGAGTCTGGCGAGTATTACACGCTTCCCGAATGTGGCTTTACTCGCGAGGGTTACACCTTCAATGGCTGGCTGATTACCGGCACGGTCAAGATGAGCGTCTGGGACGACGACGAGGAAAAACTCAATGATGAGCCTTGGACAGAGCCAGAACTGCTTGCTCTTTCCGATCTGACCCTCAAGGCCAGCTGGAAGCATTCCGACGGCTGGTTTACGGATGTGAACGGCAAGCAGTACTACAAGAACGGCGAACTGCAGAAGACTGGTTGGACAGTCATTGACGGCAAAACCTATTATCTGGACACCGAAACCGGATACGCTGCCATGAACGGCATTTACTGGCTGCCTTACCCGGCGGGATATGGCCCGGATCAGTGGGATATTGATAACAACACCAACTACACAGAGCTTGGTTATAATAATAATTCCTACTTTATCTTCGATGCCGAGGGTGTTTTCCAAAATGCAGTCAGTGGCTTCTATACCGTAACTGCGGGCACAAAGATTGTCGGCGGAAACGCTGCTGCTGCCAATACAGAATTGACAGCATGGGCGGTAAACGGTGAATTGCCGTGGCATCCGGGACTTGTCATATGCAATGGCGCGTATTATTATTTCACCACTGGCTATTTTGAGAACGGTAATTCCTATATCTGCGGACAGGATTACTCCGTGTCCAAGCCCAATGATTTGGCTTGGCCCAGCGAATGGGGCGAAGGCACCTTTACAGTTGGTAAATATACCTTCGATGCAGATGGCAAACTCCAGCTGTTTGATGGATTTACTGACATTGGGGGCGAAACCTACTACTATGTGAAGGGCGTCAAGACCTATGCCGGCCTGATTCAGATTGGCGATGATTACTACTATGTCAACAGTTCCTGTAAGGTGATTAAAGGCCAGTCTTATACGGTCAGCAAGACCAACGGGTTGCTGCCTGCCGGAACATACGATTTCGATGACAACGGCAAAATGATTCGAGAGGATACCACTAAAAACGGTATTGTCAAGGAAACCGAAGACACCTGGTACTACTATGTAAACGGCGTTAAGACTTATGCGGGCCTGATTCAGATTGGAGATGATTACTACTATGTCAACAGCAAGTTCGAGGTGATTCATGGCCGCAATTACTTCATCAGTAAGACCAATGGCCTGATGGAACAGAAAACATATTACTTTGATGCAAATGGCAAACTGGTACAGCCCGATGTAAAAAAGAATGGAATCGTGAAAGAGTCTGATGATACCTGGTATTACTATGTGGACGGCGTCAAGACCTATGCTGGCTTAATCCAGATTGATGGCAATTATTACTATGTCAATAGTTCCTTCAAAGTAATCCACAATCAAAGCTACTATGTCAGCAAAACGAACGATTTGAAAACGCAGGGAACTTACGAATTTGACGCAAACGGTAAGATGGTTATTGCAACGGATGACGCCGGCACTGTAAAGAATGGTATTGTCAAGGAAACCGAGGATACCTGGTATTACTATGTAGACGGCACGAAGTCTTACGCAGGACTGATTGTCATTGACGGTTCGTATTACTATGTCAACAGCAAGTTCGAGGTGATTCATGGCCGCAATTACTTCATCAGTAAAACCAATGGCCTCTTGGCGAACGGAACCTATACTTTTGATGAGGACGGCAAGATGAACACCTAATCAAGCAACATGACATCAGGGGAGGTCAGCATTTGTTGGCCTCCCCTGATGTCAGATACACTAATCCGAAGTGGAGGAAAAAGGATACAGTGAGAATTCTGATAACAGGTTCAAACGGCTTTATCGGCCGAAATCTCCGCGCGCGTCTGCAATGTATTCAATCCGGAAAAGATCATACGCATCCACAACTAAAGATCGATGAGATTTGTGAATGGACAAGAGCGACAACAGAGGAAGAAAAGCGAAACGCCTGCAGACACGCGGACTTTGTCTTTCATTTCGCCGGCGTCAACCGGCCAAGACAAGGGGAAGAATACAGAGCCGGAAATCTCGGCCTTACCCAAGAATTGCTCCGGCTGCTTCTGGAAAGCAAAAACGTTTGCCCGGTCATGCTGGCAAGCTCTGCTCAGGCTTCGCTGTGCGGAAGATATACTGACTCCGATTATGGAAAATCAAAATGTGCCAGTGAAGAAGCTGTTTTTCGGCATGCGACGGAAACAGGGGCAAAGAGCCTCGTCTACCGGTTCCCCAATGTTTTCGGCAAGTGGTGCCGCCCAAACTACAACTCCGCTGTGGCCACCTTCTGCCATAACATTGCCCATGATCTTCCTGTTCAGGTCAATGACCCGGCCACGGAGCTGGAGCTTCTCTATATTGACGATCTGGTGTCTGAAATGTTGGATGCACTGGAGGGCCATGCGCACCGCTGCGACTACGATGGCTTGACCCCGCAGCCAAATGCAGCGGGACGGTACTGCTATGTCCCCGTGACCCATCGAGCGACCCTGGGCGAAATCGTGCGCCTGCTGGAAACCTTCAACGCCCAGCCGGAGACGCTGCTCATGCCCGAAATTTCCGACGGCTCCTTCGCCAAGAAGCTGTATTCCACCTATCTGTCCTACCTGCCGAAGGAAAAGACTGCTTTTCCCTTGAAAATGAACGCGGACGCCCGGGGCAGCTTCACGGAACTGCTGAAGACGCAAGCCTGCGGGCAGTTTTCCTTGAACATCTCAAAGCCGGGAATCACCAAAGGCCAACACTGGCACAACAGCAAATGGGAGCTGTTTATCGTCGTATCCGGCCATGGTTTGATCCAGGAGCGAAATCTGAACACCGGCGAAGTGATGGAATTTGAAGTGTCCGGCGAGAAAATCGAGGCAGTCCAAATGCTCCCCGGCTGGACACATAATATTATTAATCTTTCGGAAACAGATAATCTGGTGACGGTGATGTGGGCCAATGAGTTGTTTGACCCTAATCATCCGGATACCTATTTTGAGGTGGTGTGACGATGGCCGCTTTTCAGAACAATGGAAAACTCAAACTGCTGATTATTGTTGGAACCCGCCCGGAGATCATCCGACTGTCCGCGGTGATCGAAAAATGCCGGAGATACTTTGACACGCTGCTGGCCCACACGGGTCAGAACTACGACTACAATCTGAACGGGATTTTCTTTCACGATCTGGGCTTAGCCGAGCCGGAGATTTACCTGGACGCGGCTGGGGACAATCTGGGCCAGACCATGGGCAATATCATTGCCCGGAGCTATGAGATCATGGCCGAGCTTCAACCGGACGCCGTTTTGGTGCTGGGGGACACTAATTCCTGCTTGTCCGTCATCGGAGCCAAGCGGCTGCACATTCCCATCTTCCACATGGAAGCGGGAAACCGGTGCAAAGATGAGTGCCTCCCGGAGGAGACCAACCGCCGTATTGTGGACATTATCTCCGACGTCAATCTGGCCTACTCCGAGCACGCCCGACGTTACCTGATGGAGTGCGGCTGTCCCAGAGAGCGCACCTATGTGACCGGTTCACCCATGGCGGAGGTGCTCCATAAAAATTTGCCGCAGATCGAAAAAAGTGATATTCTGACCCGTCTGGGGCTGGAGCCGGGGCGGTACATCCTGCTCTCTGCGCACCGGGAGGAGAACATTGACACGGAGAAGAACTTCCGTTCCCTGTTCACCGCGATCAATGCCATGGCGGAACACTACGACATGCCCGTTCTCTATTCCTGCCATCCCCGAAGCCGGAAGCGGCTGGAGGAAAGCGGTTTTACCTTGGATAAACGGGTGATTCGCCACGAACCACTGGGGTTCCATGATTACAACCACCTGCAAATGAACGCCTACTGCGTGGTGTCGGACTCCGGCACCCTGCCGGAGGAAGCCAGCTATTTCACCTCGGTTGGATATCCCTTCCCGGCGGTGTGCATCCGCACCTCCACCGAGCGGCCCGAGGCCCTGGACAAGGGCTGCTTCGTACTGGCCGGAATTAATACGAACGCGCTTTTGCAGGGAGTCGAAACCGCTGTGGCCCTGCACAGAGATGGCTGTCACGGCATCCCTGTTCCGGACTACATCGACGAGAACGTATCAGATAAGGTAGTGCGGATCATCCAAAGCTATACCGGCATCGTCAACCAAAGGGTTTGGAGAAAAGACGACCAATATATTTAGCCCATGGTTTCACAAATTGCATGAACCATCAAAAGATGATCGACAGGCGAAGAATTCGCACAGGAGAACTGGTATGAAGCAACCGCACAGACCAAACAATATAAAAGCAGAAAAGTGTCTTGGAATCAAAACGGTAATCATCCGTATCCTGCTAGTACTCATCGCTTTTCTGCTGGTCCTTTCCTTGGTTGTCTACTGTTTCGTCATATCTAAGCTGAATAAGCTGAACAGGAGTTCAATGCCGACACATACAGAAACGTCCACCACAGCGACGGTTGAGACTGACGCTGAAATCAGCGCCCCATCTCCTTCAGAGGTGGAGGCGATCGCTGCGACCGGAGATATATTCGCGGACTCGGATGTGTTTAATGTTTTATTGATAGGAACGGATGAGCGCACTTCAGAGTTCAGCACCAATGCCCGTGGAGATGCTTGCCTGCTTCTTTCACTCAATAAAACAGATGGTTCAGTGCATCTCATCAGCTTTGAGCGCGGTATGGGTGTTCCCATTTTGAGCGGAGAGTATGAAGGCCAATATGATTGGCTAACGCATACATTCCGGTATGGCGGTGCGGACTTAATGATGGAAGAAATCCAAGAGTGCTTCAAGGTTGGTGTCACACACTATGTCCGCGTGAATCTCAACACATTTATTGACGGTATCAACGCCGTCGGCGGCGTTGATATTGAACTGACCCAAGCGGAAGCGGACTATATCAACAAATCAAAATCAGAAACAAAACATGTCTATGAGGTAACACCTGGCCTCAACCATCTGAATGGTGAAACAGCCCTGGTCTACGCCCGCTGCCGCAAGATCGACAGCGACTGGTCCCGCATTGGTCGTCAGCGAACAGTCATCCAGGCTGCGGTGGATCAGGTGAAAGAAATGAATGTTTTTGAACTGAATGACCTGATGGATACGCTACTGCCTCTGGTTCAGACAAATCTGACCAACGGAGAAATTATCAGCTTGGTATTGTCAGCACCGAAGTTTATTGGTCAAACAATGGTACAGGACACAATTCCTATCGCTGGAACCTACGGAGGTATGACTGGCATGGGAGGAAGAAGTCTCTATGCCGTCGATTTCGAAACAAACGCGCAATACTTGCATGAAATTCTCTACGGAGAGGACGAATAGCACAAAGCTGCAAGCAATGGGTTCGTGCTACAAACCCGCCGCTCACGCTTGCTTGTTGGGAAAATTCCCAAACCCTTTGAACACCGCCGATGGCGGTGAGCTACGCGTTCATTCCGAACGCTTCCACAAAAAGAGAACCCGGCACGGAGACCACTAAAATGTTGTGGCCGCCATGCCGGGTCCTGTTTTATCGGTCTGGATTCTGCCGCTGTTCCTGATGCCTGCGCTGCTCCTCTGCATTGTGATCCAGCTCCAGAATTACCTCAATGTTTTTCCGGGCGATGAGCAAATCCTGCATCTCCCGTCGAGCGGCACGATAGTCCGCGTATGTTTTCTTTTTATCACGCAGTACCTGGGCATATTCCTGATTTAATGCCTTGATGGTAGGAATTTTGACCTTGCCCCTTCCGTCGGCATCAGAAGAGGGCAAATGGTCAAAGGCTTCCTTCGCTGCCCTATGGAGGGTAATCTCCTCCCTGTGTTCTTCGAGGAACTTCTTGCTGTAGCCAGATTTTCGGTAGGCTGCATAAACATCCCTCGTCTTGGAATAGTTGAGGATATGTTTTTTTAGAGCGGCGATCTCTACCAACCGCTGTTCTGGTGCCTTAATAGAATTGGATAGGGCATCAAACCGGGCAACAGCGGCGTCAGCCTGCTCTGCCAACTCATCATAGCTGACCACCTGGTGTTCCTTAATATAACAGACAGCCTCCGCCATCTGCTTCAGATTGAAGGACTTGGCCCAGCGAACATACCCGACACCTTTCCCTGCCGCCAGCTTGGACTCGATGTCGATAAGCAGCTGAAGCCGGGATGGGGCTGCGGAAAACTGCTTCTCTCTCCGTCGTTGCTTCGGCTTGTGTTCTCTGGCTCCCGCCAGGACGGTCCGAAGATCTTCCTCTGAGTAGCCGTCACCCAGGGAGCGAAACCGGATAAACCGCTGTTGTCCCTTTCCCAGCACAGCAACATATTTGCTCCGCTTAACCTCATACCCGTCCTCCTCCAACAGACGAAGTAACGCTTCGAAATCTCCCGGTTTCTGTTGGAGAGCTGCGTCAATTCAGATTTATACAAATGAACCAAAAGGATATAGAAAGGCCTCCGCACATTGCCAAAACGGGAATGTACGGAGGTTCCTGCTTTTGGAGATAGACCTCTACGGTCAAATCATGCCATTTTGACGGTTTTATGCCGTATCCATGGGTTTTATAGAAACTTTGCGCCTCATCAAACCCAATGGTGAATGACAGAACTCTTACTTGCGGGGGTTCTTGATCGCAGCCTGTGCGGCGGCGAGGCGGGCGATGGGCACGCGGAACGGCGAACAGGACACGTAGTCCAGGCCGACCTTGTGGCAGAACGCGATGGACGACGGGTCACCGCCGTGCTCGCCGCAGATGCCGAGCTCGAGCCCCGGATTCGTCTGGCGGCCGAGCTTGCAGGCCATCTCGACGAGCTTGCCGACGCCGTTGACGTCCAGGTGCTGGAACGGGTCGTTCTCGTAAATCTTCGTATCGTAGTACGCGCCGAGGAACTTCGCGGCGTCGTCACGGCTGAAGCCGAAGGTCATCTGCGTCAGGTCGTTCGTGCCGAAGCTGAAGAAGTCCGCCTCCTTGGCGATCTCGTCGGCCGTGAGGGCGGCGCGCGGGATCTCGATCATGGTGCCGACGTGGTACTTCATGTCCACGCCTGCATCTTTGATCAGCGCATCCGCCGTGCGGACAACGATGTCCTTGATGAACTTGAGCTCCTTGCGCTCGCCGACCAGCGGGATCATGATGTACGGCGTGATCATCGTGCCGGTCTCGGCGCTGACCTTGAGCGCCGCCTTGATGACGGCGTTGGTCTGCATCTCGGCGATCTCCGGATAGGTGACGCACAAGCGGCAGCCGCGGTGGCCCATCATGGGGTTGAACTCGTGCAGGGACACGACGACATCCTGCAGCTCGTCAAACGTCATGCCCATCTCCTGCGCCAGCTCCTCAATGTCCGCCTTCTGGGTGGGCAGGAACTCGTGCAGCGGGGGATCGAGATAGCGGATGGTCATCGGGCGCGTGCCCATGATGCGGTACATGGCCTCAAAGTCACCCTGCTGGAACGGCTCGACCTTCGCCAGCGCGACCTTGCGCGCCTCGACGGTGCGGGCACAGATCATCTCGCGGACAGCCTTGATGCGGTCCTCGGCGAAGAACATATGCTCGGTGCGGCACAGACCGATGCCCTCGGCGCCGAGATCGACCGCCTGCTGCGCATCGCGCGGGTTGTCGGCGTTGGCCTCAACGTTCAGGCGGCGGGCCGCGTCGGCCCAGCCCATGAGGCGGTTGAAGTTCTTGTTGCCGGTGGCGGCGACGGTCGGGATCTGGCCGGCGTAGATGTTGCCGGTGCTGCCGTCGAGGGAGATCCAGTCGCCCTCCGTGAAGCGGTGGCCGTTGATCTCAAAGACTTTATCCGCATAGCTGATGTGGACGGTGTTGTCGTTGCCGCAGCCGGAGACGCAGCACGTGCCCATGCCGCGGGCGACGACGGCCGCGTGGCTGGTCATGCCGCCGCGCACGGTCAGGATGCCCTGCGAGACCTGCATGCCCACGATGTCCTCGGGGCTGGTCTCGAGGCGGACGAGCACGACCTTCGGCATGGTCTTGTTCTTGACGGCTTCCTCGGCCTCCTCGGCGGAGAACACAATCTGCCCGCAGGCGGAGCCGGGGGATGCGGCAAGACCCTTGCCGATGGCGTCGGCTTTTTTGAGCGCCTCGGCGTCAAACTGCGGGTGCAGGAGCGTATCGAGCTGCTTGGGCTCGACGCGCAGCACGGCCTCGCGCTCGGTAATCATGCCCTCGTCGACGAGGTCGCACGCGATCTGCAGCGCCGCCTGTGCGGTGCGCTTGCCGTTGCGGGTCTGGAGCATGTAGAGCTTACCGTCCTCGATGGTGAACTCCATGTCCTGCATATCCTGAAAATAGTGCTCGAGCCGGTTGGCGATGGCGACGAACTCGTCGTACACCTCCGGCATCTGATCCTGCAGGTGGCTGATCGGGCTCGGCGTACGCACGCCGGCGACGACGTCCTCGCCCTGCGCGTTGATGAGGTACTCGCCCATGAGCCGCTTCGCGCCCGTGGCCGGGTCGCGCGTGAAGGCCACGCCCGTGCCAGAACGGTCGCCGGAGTTGCCGAACGCCATCTGCTGGACGTTGACGGCGGTGCCCCACTCATAAGGGATCTCGTTCATCTTGCGGTAGACGTTCGCGCGCGGGTTATCCCAGCTGCGGAACACGGCCTTGACCGCCTCGATGAGCTGCTCGTTCGGGTCCTGCGGGAAGGGCTTGTGCTCGTTGTCCTCATAGATCTTCTTGAAGATGACGACGAGCTGCTTGAGATCGTCCGCGTTGAGATCCACGTCGTTCGTGACGCCCTTGGCGGCCTTCATCTTGTCGATCTCTTCCTCAAACAGGCTCTTGGACACGCCCATGACGACGTCCGCAAACATCTGCACGAAGCGGCGGTAGCTGTCGTAGGCGAAGCGGGGGTTGCCGGTCTTTTTGGCCAGGCCCTCGACGGATGCGTCGTTCAGGCCGAGGTTGAGGATGGTGTCCATCATGCCGGGCATGGACTGGCGCGCGCCGGAGCGCACGGACACCAGCAGCGGGTTTTCCACGTCGCCGAGCTTTTTGCCGGTCAGCTCCTCCAGACCCTTAACGTGCGCGAAAATGTCCGCCTGGATCTCCGCATTGATCTGGCGGCCGTCCGCGTAGTACTGCGTGCAGGCCTCGGTCGTGATCGTGAAGCCCTGCGGCACCGGCATACCGGCCGCGGTCATCTCCGCAAGGCCGGAGCCCTTGCCGCCGAGAATGTTGCGCATCGCGGTCTTGTCGCCGCCGAACGCCTGGCTACCTTCGCTGAAATAATACAGATACTTTTTGCTCATTCCATTACCTCCATCTGTTCTGGTTTTTGGCGATTCCTTTTCGTTATTATTATAGCAAAACCGGGGCGACCCCGCCAGAATGAATGTGCGCAAAGTCGTCCAAATCTTCACAATGTCAGGAGCCGGTTTTTATGCAGTTTGCAAGATTATGCCCATATTCGTAGAATTTTCCGAAACCAAATACAGAATTTATGAATTTTTGTGAATGATGCCAGGCAAAAATGCAAAAATATCCTTCCCGGCTTTTTCTCACACACGCCTGTCGAGTGACACAGTTTGGAAATTTTCGCAGTCCCGATGCATTATAACTGCGTTGTAAATCATTAGAGTAATATACAGCAACTGTGTATGAAACACAAAAACAGGATTTCCTTTTGATGGATTATGCGCTATAACGTACGCAACCGCAATTCCCAGACTTTCGCCCGTTTTACGTCATTCGGCGGAGTTTGTGATGATAAGAAAGCATGAAAACTGATATACTTTGGAGGGAAAACATGATGAAACACAGCAAACGTTTTCTGTGCCTGCTGCTGACGCTCATTCTGGCCGCGAGCCTGTGCGTCTTTCCGGCGGCGGCCGCAGACCAGACCTGCCCGAGCAGCAAGGACGACCCGGTCGTGTTTGTGCACGGCCTGATGGGCTGGGGCCAGCGCGCCGGCATCAACGCCGTGCTGCCCTACTGGGGCATGACCACCGGCAGCCTGACAAGCTACCTTAACTCGCTCGGCTATGAGACGTACTCGGCCACCGTCGGCCCGATCTCCAGCGCGTGGGACCGCGCGTGCGAGCTCTATGCCCAACTGACCGGCACGACGGTCGACTACGGCGCGGCGCACGCTGCGGCGCACGACCACGCGCGCTACGGCATCACCTATGATCGGCCGCTCTTTGCCGGCTGGGGCACGCAGCGCGCCGTCAACCTCGTCGGCCACAGCTTCGGCGGCGCGACCACGCGCCAGTTCCTTGAGCTGATGGCCAACGGCAGCGCCGAGGAAGTTGCCGCGGCCAAGGCGGCCGGCACTGCGCCGAGCCCGCTGTTCACCGGCGGCAAGCGCAGCTGGGTGCACTCCATGACCGAGATCGCCGCGCCCCACAACGGCACGACCTTCATCGAGTCCAACGGCACGATCATGGACGTGGCAACAAATCTGGCCGAGACGCTCGCCAAGGGCTTCGGCATCACGGAGATCAAGAATCTCTATGACTTCCAGCTCGAGCAGTTCGGCATCTACAAGGATCCGAACGAGACCGTGCTTGAGACGCTGCAGCGCGTGTTCAGCACCGACTTCATGTCGCACAACGACAACGCCTTCCTCGACCTGACGATCGACCGATCGCTCGAGATCAACGACGGCATCGGCATCGAGCCGAACGTCTACTACTTCTCCTACGCCGGCAACCAGACCGTGCAGGACCCGGTCTCCGGCAACTACATCCCGTCGGCCAGGATGTGGACGCTGTTCTACCCCGGCGCGATCAACATGGGCAAGTACTATGACAAGTACACCGCCGGCGGCTTCTACATCGACAAGAGCTGGCGGCCGAACGACGGCATGGTCAACACCGTATCCGCCTTCTACCCCATCCACAGCGACGGCACCTGCCTGACGCGCGACGGCAGGCAGGGCTGGACGAATTATGACGGCTACTCCAACATCCATTTTAAGCCCGGCATCTGGTATGTCATGCCCGTGCAGTCGTTTGACCACATCCAGTTCGTCGGCGGTATGCTCAACGGCAGCCTCGTCAAGACGCACGCGCTCTACCGCGGCGTCATGGAGGATATCTACAACACCTATACCACCGCGCCGACCGGCACCGCGTTCCCGTTCACGGACGTAGCCGAGAGCCGCTGGAGCTATCCGTACATCCGGGAGATGTATGAAGCCGGCGTGATCGACGGCATGACGCCGACGACCTTCGAGCCGGCCGGCAATGTCACGCGCGCGCAGTTTGTGAAGATGCTTGCCCTGCTGCAGAGCGCGGACGTGTCCGCCTATGCGTCCGGCCCATTCACCGACGTGCCGGGCGACGCCTGGTATGCGCACTACGTCAACTGGGCGGCCGCAAACGCGATCGTCAACGGCACGAGCGAGACGACCTTCGATCCGAACGCGGCGATCTCGCGGCAGGATATGGCCGTCATGCTCTACCGTTATGCGCAGCAGTACGGCATCGTGCTTCCGGAGCAGACCGCAGCCCCGTTCACGGACGAGGGCAGCGTCGCGGCCTACGCCCTGCCCGCCGTGCAGGCGCTGCACCGCGCCGGCGTCATCAACGGTATGCCGGACGGCAGCTTCCGCCCTTACGCCACCGCGACACGCGAGCAGGCCTGCGCCGTGCTGTGCGCGCTCTGAGCACCAGAACGCAAACGTCTCCCGGCTTCGGCCGGGGGACGTTTTTTGCATTTGTGCACAGCTGTCCGCGCGGTTGTGCGACAGATGCGGCCGTGTGTCCAAAAACATCACATCCATCCGAATCTGACACAAAATCTTCTGCGTTCCCCGGATTGCAAACCGGTGCGGTCGGAATTATAATACTCAAAAAATAAATGCGCGCTGCGGCGCGCCGGAAAGGAATGTATGCAATACCATGAAAAAGAGCAAGAAGTTTCTGTGTCTGCTGCTCGCGCTGGTGATGGCCGGAAGCCTGCTGCTTCTGCCGGCCGCCGCCGCAAACACGCAGCAGTCCGGTGCCGAACGCTACCCGACCGTTTACGTCCACGGCCTGATGGGTTGGGGCGCACGCGACCAGATCTACGCCGTGACTCCGTACTGGGGCCTGACGAGCGACCTGATGCCGTACCTGACGGGCAAGGGCTATGAGAGCTACGCCGCCTCCGTCGGCCCGCTGTCGAGCGCGTGGGATCGCGCGTGCGAGCTCTATGCCCAGCTCACCGGCACGACCGTTGACTACGGCGCGGCCCACGCGGCCGAATACGGCCACGCGCGCTACGGCGTGACATATGACAAGCCGCTGTTTGAAGGCTGGAGCGCGGACAAGAAGATCAACCTCGTCGGCCACAGCTTCGGCGGCGCAACGATCCGCCTGTTTCTGGACATTCTGGCCGACGGCTCTGCGCAGGAGCAGGCTGCGGCCAAGGCCGACGGCACGGAGGTCTCCCCGTTTTTCCAGGGCGGCAAGGCCGACTGGGTCTATTCGCTGACGACGCTGGCAGCCCCGCACAACGGCACGACCTTCCTCGAATGCTGCGGCGACATGACGCAGTTCGCCGCCGAGGTCTCGACCACCATGGCAAAGCTGCTCGGCATCTCGGACTTCAAGGGCGTGTACGACTTCCAGCTCGAGCAGTTCGGCTTCTACCGCAAGGACGGCGAGACCGTGCTCGAGGCGCTCGACCGCGTGCTGCACTCGGACTTTTTGTCGCACAACGACAACGTGTTCCGTGACCTGACGATCGACCGCGCGCTGGAGCTCAACGACGACATTGAGATCCAGCCGAATGTGTACTACTTCTCCTACGCCGGCGACAAGACGCGCCAGAGCGCCCTCACCGGCGAGCGCACGTCGGCCGCCGATATGACGCCGCTGTTCGTGCCGTTTGCAAACCAGATGTGCAGCTATTATAACCAGACGACTGCCGGCGGTTTCCAGATCGACAAGAGCTGGGCGCCGAACGACGGCCTTGTGAACACCATCTCGGCCCTGTACCCGACCAACAGCGCCGGAAAGTGCCTGACCAAGAGCGGCCAGACCGGCTATATCCAGCGCGACGGCTACTCCAACGTCAGCTATCAGCCCGGCGTGTGGAACGTGATGCCCGTGCGCCACTATGACCACGGCAACTTCATTGCCGGTATGCCGGTGCCCAACCTGTCCTCGCAGAGCACAACGGCCCTGCGCCAGTTCTACCTGAGCCTGATGGGCAATCTCTCCCACGTGACCTCGGCGCCGACCACGCCGGATCAGCCCGCCGGCATGCCGTTCACGGACGTGGCCGAGAGCCGCTGGAGCTATTCGTACATCAAGGAAATGTATGATGCCGGCGTCATCAACGGCATGACCGCCACGACCTTTGCCCCGGCCGCGAACGTCACGCGCGCGCAGTTCGTGACCATGATTGCCCGGCTCGCCGATGCGGACGTGTCCGGCTATGCGTCCGGCCCGTTTGCCGATGTGCCGGCAGGCAGCTGGTACGCGCCCTACGTCAACTGGGCGGCCGCGAACGGCATCGTCAACGGCACGAGCGCCACGACGTTTGATCCGAATACGACGATCTCGCGTCAGGACATGGCCGTCATGCTCTATAACTACACGCAGCACTTCAGCGTGCAGCTTGACCAGAAGACGGTCACTGCCTTCACGGACGAGGGCAGCGTCGCGGCATACGCCCTGCCCGCCGTGCAGGCGCTGCACCGCGCCGGCGTCATCAACGGCATGCCGGACGGCAGCTTCCAGCCGTACGCCACCGCGACACGCGAGCAGGCCTGCATCGTGCTGTGCGCGCTGTAACGCATCCCACAAGCCAGAATTTTGCCCATCCGGAGCGATCCGGATGGGCATTTTTCCTATCCTGCGCACACTTCCCTTGGATTCTCCCGGCGGCGGTGCGTAAAATCTCTCTGCATACACGCAGCGGAGGGAAACGCCATGGGAAACGATCTGCAGAAAAAATACGGTCTGCCGACGGCGATCGCGCTCGTCGTCGGCATCGTCATCGGCAGCGGCGTGTTTTTCAAAGCCGAGAAGATCCTCACCGCGACCGGCGGCAACGGCCGCGCACTGCATCTTCTTTTGCGCGGCGGCCGTCGTGTCGCACGGCCGGGACGTACTCGCCTACCTGAGCGTGTTCGCGGTCATCATGGCGCTGAGCATCCCGTTTTACCGGCCGGAGGCGAAAACGCAATGACCGCCGCTTTTTCATTGCCCGCGCGCCGCCGGTGTGGTATACTCACGGCAGACACCGAAACGAGGCGACGACATGGACATTCTCTATCAGGACAACAGCATCCTCGTGTGCATCAAGCCGGCAGGCGTGCTGTCCACGGACGAACCGGGCGGCGTGCCCGAGCTGGTGCGGCAGGCGCTCGGCGACCCGAAGGCCTGCGTGCGCACCGTGCACCGGCTCGACCGCGTGGTCAGCGGACTGATGGTACTCGCGCGCACCCCGGCGGCCGCGTCGAAGCTCTCGGCGCAGATCCGCGAGCACGACTTCGGCAAGACCTATCTCGCCGTCGTGCACGGAGAGCCGGACGCCCTGCAGGGCACGTACCGCGACCTGCTGCGGCGCGACCCGAACGAGCGTAAGACCTACGTCACGGATAAAATGGCCAAGGGCGTGCAGGAGGCCGTGCTCGACTATGACGTGCTCGGCACGCGCGCGGAGCTCTCGCTCGTGCGCATTTACCTGCAGACTGGGCGCACGCACCAGATCCGCTGCCAGTTTTCCGCACGCGGTCTGCCGCTCTGGGGCGACAAAAAGTACAGCACGCTGCCCGATGACGGGCCGATCGCACTCTGGTCGCACTGCCTGCACTTTGCCCATCCGGACACCGGCGAGGTGCTCTATTTCGAGCAGCAGCCGCCGGACATTCCCCCCTGGAGTCTGTTTGCAGACTAAACACCCCGCGCCGCGGCGCGGGGCGTTTTTTGCGCAAGTGCGCGACAGTTTCCCGTCAAAGTGTCTTGCAATCGTCGGCTGTGCCCGGTATAATATGGGTATATCGCCGGTTTTGTGAGAAGGAAAACCATATGGATCTATGAGACAGGGGGAAAACCATGAAAAAAACACGTCGATTTTTGTGCCTGCTGCTGACGCTCGTGCTGGCGCTGAGCCTGTGTGCCATCCCGGCCGCCGCGGCAGATACGCAGACCCGCTCGGACGACCCGGTCGTGTTCGTGCACGGCCTGTTCGGCTGGGGGCAGCGCGACAAGATCTTCCGCATCATGCCCTACTGGGGCATGACCACCGGCAGCCTGCCGGACTATCTGGCCACGCAGGGCTATGAGACCTACGCCGCCTCCGTCGGCCCGCTCTCGAGCGCGTGGGACCGCGCGTGCGAGCTGTACGCGCAGCTCGTCGGTGCGCGCACGGACTACGGCGTCAAGCACGCGCAGGACTTCGGCCACGAGCGCTACGGCATCGACTATGAGACGCCGCTGTTCGAAGGCTGGGGCACACAGCGCGCCGTGAACCTCGTCGGCCACAGCTTCGGCGGCGCGACGACGCGCCTGTTCCTCGAGATCCTTACCAACGGCTGCCCGGAGGAGGTCGCCGCGGCCAAAGCCGCCGGTGTGGCCCCGAGCCCGTTTTTCCTCGGCGGCAAGGGCAGCTGGGTCCACTCGCTGACCGCCATCGCCGCGCCGCACAACGGCACGACGTTCATTGAGGCCAACAGCGATTTCACGAAGCTCGCCGCCAACCTGGCCACAGGCGCCGCCAAGGCGCTGGGCCTGTCGTCGCTCAAGGGCGTGTACGACTTCCAGCTCGACCAGTTCGGCATCCGCAAGGACGACAACGAGACATTTGCCCAGGCGCTTGACCGCGTGCTGAGATCCGACTTTTTGTCGCACAACGACAACGCCTTCCTCGACCTGACGATCGACAAATCGCTCGAGATCAACAAGGGCATCAAGATCCAGCCGAACGTCTACTATTTCTCCTACGCGGGCGACCAGACCTCGACCGATCCGCTCACCGGCAACCACTACCCCACCGTGTCGGCCATCCCGTCGAACGGTATGTCCGCGCTGATGATGCCCGGCTCGATCAACATGGGCAAGTACTATGACAAGTACACCGCCGGCGGCATCTACATCGACCGGAGCTGGCTGCCGAACGACGGCCTTGTCAACACCGTGTCCGCGCTCTACCCGACCACGACGGACAAAAACACCACCGAGTGCCTCAAGCGCGACGGTACGCAGGGCTGGATTAACTATGACGGCTATTCCGACATCACCTTCCGGCCCGGCATCTGGTACGTCATGCCTGTCACGCGCGCCGACCATATGCAGTTCGTCGGCGGCATCGCCAACAAGAGCGTCATCGAGACGCACCTGTTCTATCGAAACCTGATGGACGATATCTACGGCACCTACGGCTCCGGGCAGCCGGAGGAGCAGCCCTTCCCGTTCACGGACGTGGCGGCCAGCCGCTGGAGCTATTCGTATATCAGGCAGCTCTATGAAGCCGGCGTGATCGACGGCATGACCCCGACGACCTTCGTCCCGACCGGCGACGTCACGCGCGCCCAGTTCGTGAAGATGCTCGCCAGACTGCAGGGCGCGGACGTCTCCGAATACCGGAGTGCCGGGTTTGAGGACGTGCCGGCCGACGCATGGTATGCGCCCTACGTCAACTGGGCGGCTGCCAACGGCATCGTCTACGGCATTTCGAGCACCGAATTTGCGCCGAACGCCGACATTTCGCGCCAGGACATGGCCGTGATGCTCGACCGCTATGTGCAGCAGTCCGGCATCGTGCTCGGCACGGACAATGCGGCCGTGACGTTCACGGATGAAGCCGACATTGCCGCCTATGCACTGCCCGCCGTGCAGGCGCTGCAGCGTGCCGGCGTCATCAACGGCATGCCCGACGGTAGCTTCTGCCCGCGCGGCAGCGCGACCCGCGAGCAGGCGTGCGCCATGCTCTGCCGGCTCTGAACGACAAAACAAGACAACAAAAGGACGCATCCGAATGGATGCGTCCTTCCGCTTGGATAACAGGAAGAGAAAGCAAAAAGCGATGTCGGATCATGGGTGCGGCTTGCCCTCGCGGTAGTTTTTCATGACGTCGCGGAACAGCTCGCCGCTGGTCGGCGGCGTCCAGATGATGGCGTTGGCGCCGGCGCGGATGGTGGCGCGGATGCTCTCGTCATCCGCTCCGCCGGTCGCAAGGATCGGGTAGTCCGGGAAACGCTCGCGGATCTCGGCCACGATCTCCGGCGTCTGCGCGCCGGCGGCCACGTTCAGGATCGCGGCGCCGTCCTCGATGCGGTGGCGGTAGTTCGTGTCGGCATTGGCCACCGTGACCACGACCGGCACGTCGACGCTGCTGCGGATGCGGTTGAGGATGCGGCCCGGCGTCGGCGCGTTGACGACGACCCCGGTCGCGCCCTGCATCTCGGCATACATGGCGAGGTTCACGACGCGCTTGCCCGTCGTCAGCCCGCCGCCGACACCGACGAACACCGGCAGGTCGCTCGCCATGAGCAGCGCCTGCGTGATGACCGGCTGCGGCGTGAACGGGTAGACCGCAAACACCGCGTCGGCGTTGACATTGCGGATGATGGCCAGGTCGGTCGAGAACACCAGCGACTTGATGCGCTTGCCGAACACCATGATGCCGCTGCACTCGTCGATCACGCTCGGTACGCGCAGCGCAAACTGGCGCAGCGTGCCGTCGATCGGCGCAGGCATCTGCGGGGCGACGTGCACGTCGCCCGGCGTCGTCACCTGGCGGTCCGCGGCGGCGGCCGCATCGTCGCCCACACCGCCGAGCTGCAGCGGTTCATTGTCCGCTGCGGGGTACGTCAGGACCTCCGGGTCCTCAGTCATATCAAAAATGAGATCACGATCTTTGCTCATAGCGATACCTCCTTGTCGTTTTGGGGGAGTATGTCTTGACTTTTGCGGCCGGTTGTGCTTTACTGAGGGCCAGAAAAGCTTGATTCGGCCTGTAGTGAGAAACCAAAGTTTCGTTTTTGATTAACGTAACTTTGGTATAAACCATTTCTATGGGTTTGTCAAGCCTTTTCCGAAAAAAGTTTGAAAAAATTTGCTTTACGGAATGGGAGGTCATTTTCATGGGCAAAGACAACGACGAGGCCGCCGGCGGTTTCGGCAGCGTGTTCCGTGACCGGCTGACCTATCTGATGAACGGCAACAACGTGTACGGCAAGCCCGTCAACACGCAGGAGCTGGCCGATGAGATCGACATCAGCCGCCCGGCCGTGCGCAAGTATCTCAAGCCGAACGACCGGCGCGAGGTCACGGTGCCGTCGGCACTGGTCGTGAGCCGCATCGCGCGGTATTTCCGCACGACGCCGAACTTCCTGCTCGGCTTTGACGAAGCGGCCGACAGCGAGGATGCGCAGCGCGCCGGCGAGAGCGACGTCTACAGCTCCCTCGGCCTGAGTCAGGAGGCCATCGACGGCCTGCACCGCCTGCATGCACAGGCGGTCACAGACCCGAAGGCCGCCGAATTGCAGCGCCTGCTCGACAAGCTCATCTGCAGCTATGCACACGAGGCGGACAAGCTGCTGTGACCCGATGCCGCAAACACCCCCGGACGGAGTTTATCTCCGGCCGGGGGTGTCTGCATACTATATTCTCTAAAAATATATGAATAAACGGCCGCGCCGGTTGACCTGACCGCGAAAAAAGCGTATGATTGAGTGTAACTATCCTGAGAGAAAAAGAGGAAAAACTATGCAATCGTTATCGCCGCAGGAAAGGGCCTGTCCACGCTGGCTGCCCGGTGTGCTCATTGGCCTGTGCGCGGCGCAGCCGCTGCTGGACGTGCTGTCGTTCTGGACGCAGGATCTGGCCTGGGGCAGCAAGCTGACGCTGTCGCTGCGCCTGCTGATCTTTCTCGGCGTCATGCTCACGGGCTTCGTGCTCTCGGAACGCCGACGCTTTTACTGGATTGCCGCTGCCGTGTGCGCCGCACTCTATGCGGGGCACGTGCTGGCGTGCCTGCGCGCCAACGCTCCATTCACGACCGCGAACCTGATCTCCGACGCGACCAACTTCATCCGCTTCGCGCAGCTGCCGCTGTTTACGATCGCTTTTATCACATTCCTGCGCTGCTGCCGGCAAGGCTTTGCCAGCCTGGAGCGCGGTATCACCATCGCCTTCTGGATCATCGCCGCCGTCGTGCTGCTCAGCGCACTGACCGGCACAAATCCCTATACGTATCCGGACAAGCGCATCGGCCTGTGCGGGTGGTTTTACTTTGCCAACAGCCAGAGCGCGATTTTGTCGATGCTCGTGCCGCTCGCGCTGTGTCCGGCACTGCGCAGCGGGCAGATCCGGCGCTGGCTGCCCATCGCCGTCGTCGGCTTCGCGGAACTATTCTGCTTTGCGACACGTCTGGCCTATATGTCCCTGTTCGTGACGGCGATCGGCATGGTCATCACGCTTGCGCTCACAAAGCGCGGCAGCGCAAAGGTCTGCGCCGTGCTGCTGCTGTGTGCCGCCGTCTGTGCGGCGGGCTACACCATGTCCCCCATGCACCGCAACCAGCAGGCCGTTGCGGCCAACGCCGTGCGCAAGCAGGAGAACATCGACCGGCTGGTCGCGCAGGGCAAGGCGGAATTCGGCGATCAGGGGTATGCCTACCTCACCTATGCCTATGACGAATACCTCGGCGGGACCGTCGAGCGCTATGGGCTCGAGGCCACGGCGGAAATGTACGGATACTCCACCAAGGCCGCCGTCATCACGAATGTCCGCACGATCAAGATCAACTACTGCCGCCTGATGCTGAACACCGAGCCGCTTACCAGCCGCCTGTTCGGCCTGAGCTACGACGAGATGACCTACCATGGGTACTGCTATGACGTGGAAAATGACTTCCACGGCATCGCGTATCTGTACGGCTGGGCGGGGCTTGCGTGCCTGCTGGCTTTTCTGGGGTATTTCCTGGTCATCATCGTGTGCGCGCTCATCCGCAATGCCAGGCGTTACTTCACGGTCGAGGCCGGCGCCTGCGGCGTTGCGCTGTGCACCGCCCTCGCCCACATTTATAACACCGCCGGCGTACTGCGCCGCCCAAATGCATCTTTTTATCTCTGCCTGATTCTGGCATCCATCTGGTACCTGATCTATATCCGAGATTACGACGACTCAAAGGAGAACTGATATGTCCGAAGAAAAACACTCCCTGCGCGAGCGGCTCGCGCCGATGCTGCCGAAGTTTCTGCTGATCCTTCTGATCCTGCAGCCGCTGCTGGATATCCTGTCCTTCTGGACGAACCGCCTCGGCATGAGCAACACGATCACGCTGCTGCTGCGCTTTGCCGTGTTCGCTGTTGTGTGCGTGCTCGGTTTTGTGATCTCCGCGCGCAAAAAGGTCTACGGCATCACCGCCGGCGCGTGCATTTTCGTGCTGGTCGGCCACGTGATCGCCTGCTCGATCGAGGGCTATCTGGATCCCGTGCATGACCTGACCAACTTCATCCGCGTCGTGCAGATGCCGCTGTTTGTGCTGTGCTTCATCTCGTTTCTGCGTGCGAACGAAAAGTGCTACCGCGCGTTTGAGACCGGCCTGATGCTCGACTTCTGGATCATCACGGCCTCGGTCGTCGTGGGCGTGCTCACACACACCTCCTCGGCGACCTATCAGTCCAGCAATGTGGGCATTCTCGGCTGGTACACGTTCGGCAATGCGCAGAGTGCGATCATGAGCATTCTCGCGCCCATCGTCATCCTGCTGTGCTACCGCAGAAAGAACTTCCTGCTGTTCACGGTCACGAGCATCGCCGCGCTGGCGCAGCTCTATCTCATGGGCACGCGTCTGGCATTCTTCTCGATCGCCGTGGCCGCGCTGGGCATACCGATCGTGCTGGTGCTGACCGGCAAGGCGCGCACCTCCAAGCGCTACATCGCCGTGCTGGTGCTCATCCTCGCCGTGTGCTGCGCGACCTACAAGCAGTCGCCCATGTATATCAACCAGAACCGCTACAATGAGGCCATGAGCTACAAGCAGAACGACGCCGAGCGCATGATCAAGCGCACCGAGGGCAACAAAGGCGGCACTTCCACCGTCACGCCCGAGGAGCGCTACCACGCCCTGTGCACGATCTATAACTTCTACTCTCCGAACATGTGCCAGCGCTTTGGCACGGCACGCGTCATGTCCGCCTACGGCTATTCCGATCAGGTCACGGACATCACAGCGGCCCGTCACCGCAAGATCGTCTTTTGTGAGATGCTGCTCGACGAGCAGCCGTTCACTTCCCGCCTGTTCGGCATGGAGCTCGGCCGCATGGCCTTTGACGGCGAGATTTATGACGTGGAGAACGATTTCCACGGCATCTGTTTCCTCTACGGCTGGGTCGGTCTGGCCATGATGGTCGCCTTCATCGGCTATTTCCTGTACCTGATCGTCAAGTGCCTGATCAAAGATTTCCGCAAATACTTCACGGTGGAGGCCGGCGCCTTCGGCATCGCGCTGTGCCTGTGTCTGGTGTACGCCTACTTCACCGCCGGCGTGCTGCGGCGGCCGAATGCCTCGATCTACATGTCGGTGCTGCTGGCCGTGGTCTATTACCTGACGCAGATGCGCAGCGAGCAGCCGGACACGCTGCCGGACGGAGAGGAGAAACGCGCATGATTTTCAGTGTTGTCATCCCGGTCTACAACGTCAAGGACTACCTGCCCAAGTGCATTGACTCCGTGCTGGCACAGGATTTTACCGACTATGAGATCATCCTCATCGACGACGGCTCGACCGACGGCGAGAGCGGCGAGATCTGCGACCGCTATGCCGCGGCGCACCCGGAGCGCATCCGCGCCATCCACAAGCCGAACGGCGGTGTGGGCGAGGCGCGCAATGTCGGCATTGAGGCCGCACAGGGCGAGTATCTGATCTTCATCGACAGTGACGACTACATTGCCCCCAACATGTTCTGCGTACTGGCCGACGCCGTCGCCCGCTTCGGCAGCGACATCATCGGCTTCGGCGCAGCGCTCGAGACAGACGGCGTCGTGGTCAAGGAACTCGTGGATCACCTGCCGACCGACCGCACCTTCACGCTCGCCGACACGCCCGAGCTGATGCAGACCCTGCCCTCCCCCTGGAGCCGCATCTGGCGGCGCAGCCTGTTTCTGGATTCCGGCGTGCGCTACCCTGCACGCATCTGGTATGAGGATCTGTGCACGTCGATGAAGCTGCTGGCGCTGGCCAAGAGCGCCGCCTTCGTGCCGGACATCCTGTATTACTACGTGGACCGCACCAACTCCATCACACGCAACCCGAACGTCACGCGCAATGCCGAGATCCTCGATGCGTTTGACAATCTGCTCGGCTGGTACCGTGAAAACGGCCTGTTTGAGCAATACTACAATGAATTGTCGCGTCTGGCAGTGGATCACATCCTGCTCGCGGGCTCCGTGCGCGTGCTGCGCATCGACCCGGACAGCGAGCTGCTCGGCCGCTTTCAGGACTATGTGCAGACGCAGTTCCCAGACTATCTCGACAATCCCCTGCTTGCGCAGCTCTCCCGCAGCCACAAGCTGATCCTGCGCCTGCTGCGGCAGCGCAAATACCGCACCGTGCGGGCACTTTTTGCCGCCAAGGACAAGCTCGGCTGAGCACCCTGACTGGAGGAAGCTATGAAATTCAGTGTCATCATCCCGGTCTACAACGGCTGGGAATACCTGCGCGAGGGCGTGGACTCCGTGCTGGGGCAGACCGGCGCGGACTTTGAGATCCTGCTCGTGGACGACGGCTCGACCGACGGCGAGAGCGGCGCGCTATGCGACACACTCGCGCGCGAACATCCGGACTGCATCCGCGTGCTGCACAAGCCCAACGGCGGCGCAGGCGACGCGCGCAACGCGGCGCTCCCGCTCGCACAGGGCGAGTATGTGCTGTTTCTTGACAGCGACGACACCTACACACCGGACGCCTTCGCCGTATTGCGCGCAGCACTGGACGAGACGCAGGCCGACGTGTGCTATTTCGGTCTGCGCATGACCGGCGACAACGACGGCGCGGTGTTCACCGACGACCTGCCGCTGCATACGCCGCTGACGCTTCAGGAGACCCCCGCCCTGCTGCTCAACCGCCCGTCGGCCTGCATCGCGGCCTGGCGGCGCACCCTGTTCACGGATACGGACATCCGCTTTCGCGCCCGCGGCTGGGGCGAGGACCTGTGCATGACGCGCAAGATGCTCACGGCGGCGCAGTCCGTCGTGATCCTGCCGGACGTGCTCTACCTCTACCGGCAGCACGAGGGCTCCGTGACCAAGCGCGCGCTCGACGCCAACGCCGAAATCATGGACGCGATCGACGACGTGCTGACGTGGTATCAGGCACGCGGCCTGTTCGAGCAGTATGAAAACGAGCTCGGCAAGCTCTGCGTGGACAATGTGCTCTACGATGCGTCCGTGCGCATTCTCAAGGCGCAGAGCGCGCACCCACTGCTGCCGCAGCTGCTGGACTTTACCGCCGCGCGCTTCCCCGACTACCGGCACAACCCCTATCTGAAAGGCTATCCGGCGCGCAAGAAGCTGGTGCTGTCCCTGCTCGTGAAGAAGCAATACCGGGCTGTGCACCTGCTGTTTGCCGCCGCCGGGCACTGACACTATGAAGCATCACAATCAACTGCGTTCCGGCTCTCTGCTCACGTATGTGCAGATGACGCTCAACATCATCGTCTCGGTCGCCTACACGCCGTTCATGCTGCGCATCCTCGGCAAGAGCGAGTACGGCCTGTACTCCACCGTCGCCTCGACGATCGCCATTTTGTCGGTGCTCAGTCTCGGCTTCGGCGGCAGCTACGTGCGCTATTACATCCTCTACCGCAAGGAAAAGGCGGACGATAAGATCGCGCGGCTCAACGGCCTGTTCCTGATCGTGTTTTCCGTCATCGGGCTCGTTGCGCTCGCGTGCGGCCTGTACCTGACGTTCCATCTGGAGATGGTGTTCAAGACCGGCCTGACGGACGCCGAGTACCACACGGCGCGCATCCTCATGCTGCTGCTGACGGCGAACCTCGCCGTGAGCTTCCCGATGAGCGTGTTCAGCAACATCATCAGCGCGCAGGAGCAGTTCGTGTTCCTGAAGGCGACGGAGATCCTGCGCACGGTCGTGTCCCCGCTCGTGACGCTGCCGGTGCTGCTGGCGGGCTACGGCTCGATCGGCATGGTCGTCGTCACGGTGACGATCTCGGTATTCGTGGACGTGCTGCGGCTGATCTACTGCTTCGGCAAGCTGCACATTCGGGTCCTGTTCCGGGGCTTTGACGGCGCCGTGCTCAAGGACATTGCCGTATTCTCGGGCTTCATCGCCATCAACATGGTCGTCGACCAGGTCAACAACAACCTCGACAAGCTCATCATCACGCGCTACTGCGGCACGGCCGCCACGGCGGTCTACGCCGTCGGCCAGCAGCTGCACACGTACTTCATCTCGTTTTCGACGGCGGTGTCGTCCGTGTTCACGCCGCGCATCCATCAGCTCGTGCAGGACAACAAGGACGACAAAGTGCGCCTGCGCACCGTGCTCACGGAGCTGTTCGTGCGCGTGGGGCGCATCCAGTTTCTTATCCTGTCGCTCGTGTGCACGGGCATCATCTTCTTTGGCAAGCCGTTTATCTATTTCTGGGCCGGACCGGGCTATGACGATGCGTATATCATCGTGCTGCTGCTCATCATCCCCGGCATGGTGCCGCTGACGCAAAACCTCGGCATCGAGATGCAGCGCGCGCAGAATCTGCACAAGTACCGCTCGATCATCTACGGGGCGATGGCCATCGGCAACCTCGCCATCAGCATCTGGCTGTGCCAGTACCTCGGCGCGATCGGCTGCGCGATCGGCACGGCCGTCGCCGTCGCGCTGGCAAACGGACTCGTGATGAACATCTTCTATCAGCGGCGGCTGAACATCGACGTGACCGTGTTCTGGAAAAATATCGGGCGCATGACGCTCGGCCTGCTGCCGCCCGCCGCGTGCGGCGTGCTGATGATGCTGTTTGTAAACCTCTACAGTATTCCGATGCTGCTCGGCGGCATCATCGTCTACACAGCGATCTACTGTGCCTCCGTGTGGCTGCTGTCCATGAACGGATATGAAAAGGCCCTTGTCGGCGGCATGGTGCGAAAGGTGCTGAGAAAATGAAACAACGCTTGAAACGCCTGCTCGTGCGGCTGCTGAGCCTGCTGCCCGGCAAGCCGGTCATCCTGCTCGAGAGCGCGCCGCCCCTCGGTGACAACACCGGCGCCCTGTACCGGACGCTGCTGGCCCAGGGCTGGAACTGTCTCTTATACACATCTGACGCTGCCGACGAA
>ENA-UAKS01000088-UAKS01000088.1-human-gut-metagenome-genome-assembly--contig:-NODE-88-length-41536-cov-13.143897_pt1 | contig 41536 bp, 20 predicted proteins | sample MGYA00243692_ERZ654452 | MGnify/ENA primary metagenome ERZ654452 (study PRJEB26926, sample SAMN06164442) | human gut metagenome | biome: ENVO:00009003; feature: ENVO:2100002; material: ENVO:00002003...
TTATTCTTTCCATCTTATACCCACTTCATTTACACCAACCATTCCGAATAGCTATAGGACTTTGATTTGTGTGGCAATCTCATCCATGGTCAAATGCCTTATATGAAGTTTCTCTACGTTAGGTCAGATGTTTGCCGCCAGCTTCTTTCAGATTCCACCTCGCAGTGGACACCCTTGCTCTTGGCTATACGATTCCCGCTATTAGGGTTCGTTAGGGACTTGCACCCATTAGAATAAGCTCATGCCGAGCGTACAAATAAATAGGAGGTAAACACTAATCATTGGTGTTTACCTCCTATTATCATATTTTCCTACTTCTCAAACATGCAATTATCTGTTACCAGGTAACGCTCATACCCAATGCGATGCTGGCATTGGAACTGAGAGGAATGAACTCTTTGCTGGTCTTGCCCAAGATGTGATCCATACCGATGAAGAAGTTGTAACCCTTAGGATGGATATTCAGAACATAACCCATACTTGTAGCAAAACTGCTGACTGCAAAGTTGACACCACCATCCAACCACTTCAATGGTTTCCAGTTGGCACTGAGTCTACCCTCGCTCCAGGTATAATCACCATTGATGCGGGTGCTACTCAGCAAACCGAAGGACAACTTGTCGTATGCTGGCAAACTGTACTCTGCGCCAAAGTTGAGCGTAGCTGCCAGAGCGGTAGTACGGCTACCCTGGTCGCCCAAATCCTTCAGGTTGATGAAGTCGGTAATCTGGTCGCCGTAATCATCCAACTTGTCATCGATGGTAGAACCGCTGTTTTCTCTTACCGCAGTATCATGGAAGCCATTGAACTCAAAGCTCTCAGCTCTGTTCACAGCCTTCATATTGTTGCTCCAGTTGATGAAGCCCAAATCGAGAACAGAAGCACTCAGGGTCAGGTTATCGTTCAACTTATAGACACCACCGAGGTCGAGTGCCATACCGAAACCACCCAATCCTGCGCCATCAACATCTACATCATCTATCTTTTCGTACTCCCCCTTCTCCGGGTTGTTATATTTATCTCTTGAAGTCTTATAAGTAAAGCCCTTCATAGAAACCTGGGCATTCGCCTTGCCGGAAACAATCCACTTGTCTGTACCAGAGAGGTCAGCACGCAGGTTTTCCAGACGAACATCACCGTCAGCCACACCGAAGAGAAACTTCAATTTAGCACCGATGCGGAGTTTCTTGTTAATCTGATGAGAGTGACCCAATGCCAATTCAGCATAAGAGCGAGCCATCATGCTCACATCACCAATCTCATAATTCTGGTTCCCCGTATTCTTGGCAAATTCAAACAACTCATAAGGCAGGGAAGCGCCGAAAGATGCCTTGGCATTCACCTCGATGGTATTATAACCGCCAAAGCCCTTGAAACCGGCAGAAAGAATGGCGATGCCTACATCTCCCTGTATGCGGTTGTTGCTCTTGCTGAAGCCTTTCAGCGCCTCATCGACAGAAATATAAGGATTCATGAAGGAAGTCATCTTCTTGGCACCCGCCTCCTGTCCGTACATCGGATTGTTCAGTACAATATCCTGGTAGCCGAAGTTGCCCTGCAGGTTGACATTGATATTACCCAAAGCTGGGATGGTGATATAGTTCTGCTTGTTCTCAAAAGCCGGGTTCATATCGTGACGGAACTTGTAGTCGTCAGTAAAGTAAGCGGAATTGAGTGTCTGAGCCATTGCGGTGCCACCCATCATCAGCAAAGAGGCAGCCAAGAGATGCTTATATATTTTATTCATCATTTTCTTTGTCTTTTATGTGTGTTATTATTCTGTTACTACTCTCTGTCATTAATTGAAGTTACCAATCACCTTACCCACGAGTTTCACCTTGATGTTTTCCAACTTCAGGGTATGATTCTCAGAGTTGAGGTTGATACCGGTCACGGTAGTTCCATCATGACTTGCCTTACCTTTTACCTTATAAGAGAGTCCGTCGAGCTTCTGCAATCCGCCCTTTACCTTTTCACGGAGTTCTATTTCCAGCGGAGAGTTCACGGCTGTCACGCCATCAGCAGATGCTTTCACAGTACCCTTCTTGACATTCACTTCAATCAGGTTACTGATATCAGTACCATCCACTCCGAGTGGAGTTGCCTCTACGATGAGGGTAGCAGGAACCAGGTTCTGCGCATCGGCTGTCAGTCGAACATAAGTTCCTTCAGACAATTCCAGATCATCCAGATCATCATTCCAACCGTCGAAATCATCAGCATATTCGATGACTGCATCCTCGGCAAATGCCAACGGTGCATAAATCTCGTAGCTTGGCTCGATACGATAATTGCGGCCGAACTCGATAGTCATTTCCTGCCTGAGATCAGCCTTCGTCTCTACATCGGTAATCTGTACGTGGTCTGGAATATGCTGGTTGATAAGCGTAGCCAGGTTGCTCACCTCATATACATTGGCAGCACCATACTGAGCAGTCAGTTCTGCAGTCTTATGGCGGCAGATACAGATCTTGGTCACTGGCGCAACAGTAGTCTTGCAGATATTCATCTCAGGGAGTTGCACGGTAGCCAAGTTCTGACCGTTCTTGGTAGAAATCACCTTTGCACTCACATTTGCCGCTGCATCCATATCATTTTGGATAGAAAGAATAATCTGAGGATTATCCAAGTCTGCTCTTACGCCATCTTCTGAAAGGAAGTCAGGAACGCCAGTCACAGATACATCACCCAAGCTTGAGATATTGATTTCTGGGTCGAAGATACCGGTAGCAGACTTCAAGGTAATATCATTGACATACACGTTGGCACCGATGGTCAGTGCAGATGTAGGAACCCTCGTTACATTAGCCTCAATACCGAGGGCGAAATAACCATCCATCCTGATTGAGCCATTATTGCCGATAACGACCTTACCATAGGCATCCTGTTTTTCAAAATCCAGTTTTTTAGCCTTGATGGTGAGTTGCAGGTTGCTGCTTGTAGAAACATCCTTCACCGTAATCTTCGAACCATCAACCATAGGAACGCCATTGCCATTACCAGAGACATGTGAAATCTCCAGATAGCCAGGAAGGGTGAGGGTTGCCTTATCAATATTGGTGATGGCAGAAGAAAGACCACCAAGAGTGAGATTAATCTTCAGTTCGATTTCGCCAGCCACCTCAGCACTTTTCAGGCTCTTCACAGCAGCATCCGTACCATTATATTTAAACATCAACTCCTTAGGAGAGACAAAACTGAGATGACTACCAGCTGCACGGGTACACTTGGCAGCAGAATTGGCATTTAAGGTTAGCGTATTAGAATAAGAATTACCCCTCAGAACAATAGGAGAAATCATTGGTGAAGCAGATGATGCACCAGAACCTGTCAATTGGAACAGATAATCACCATTTGCGGCAATCTTCACACTACCATTCTCTTCGAGTTCCAGAATATCAGACAAAGGAATGTTCATGGTAGAACTGGCAGGTATTTCCAATTCGCCACTACCAAATCCCATCGTAGCATCAATCTGGTCAAAATCATAATCGTCATTTGTACACCCAGTTACCGAGAAACCCAACGTCAATAAAGACGCAAGTAATAGACTTGCTTTCATTTGCTTTTTCTTCATAGTTTATGAATATTTGATAATTATAGAACTTTACACTTTTAAAGAGAACTTACATAAATTAAATAATTAATTAAACTGTCATTCATATTTTATAATAGAAATTAGAATCTCATTTATGGATGCAAAGTTACACAATTTAATTATAAACCGCCTTGTTCAAATTGGTTCAAGTTTTAGATTTTGGTTAATTTAACGAATTCTGTTCCCAACTTCCGCAGGAAGTCTACCAACACTTTCTATTCTTTCGCAAAGCCTAATATACACAAAGTTAATCGACAAAAAGGTGGATTTTCATCAGAAAATCCACCTTTTACACTATAATTCGCTTTTTGTCCACCTCTTCTTTGTGTTTTTTGTGTACTTTTGCAACTGTGTATTAATAGCGGCATGAATTCAGACTTAGCTTGATTTCATGCCAACCAACAAGTAAACAAACAAACCTAAGAATAAGAAATGAATAAGAAAAGACAGATTTTACTTTCAGCAGTGTTGGCCTCAGCTTTGGCAGCCAACGCACAGGTTACCATCAATGTAGATGCCTCTAACCCAGGTATCAAGGTATCTCCTAACCTCTATGGTATCTTCTTCGAGGATATCAACCATGCTGCAGATGGCGGTCTCTATGCCGAACTCATCAGCAACCGTTCTTTCGAAGACGATGACAAGAATATTCCTACCTGGAAAACTGCCGCTCAGGAAGGTGCAAAGATCAATGCACAACTCATCAATAAGGGTTTGCTCAACAATGCACAGGGCAAGGCACTCCAGCTTACCATCGCTGCCAAGCCTGCAGCTACAGTCTCTCTCATCAATGAGGGTTTCTGGGGAATCAACGCCGTGCAGGGCAGAACCTATAAACTCTCTTTCTGGGCTAAGGGTAGCTACAAGGGCGGATTGAAGGCTCGCCTCACCAACGCCAAGGGCGATAAGGTTTACGCAGAAACCACCCTCAATGCCAAGGTTGGCAAGAAGTGGACCAAATATACGGCTGAGTTGACTGCCAACGGAAACGATGCCAAGGCTCAGTTTGAACTCGTAGCCGACGGAAAGGGTACCATCGTTCTCGATGTGGTAAGCCTCTTCCCTCCTACTTTCAAGAATCGCGAGAATGGCTTGCGCCCTGACCTGGCTCAGCTTCTCTATAACATCCATCCTAAGTTCGTCCGTTTCCCTGGCGGTTGCTACGTAGAGGGACAGGAATCTCCTGAGAATGCTTTCCATTGGGAGAAGACTATCGGTCCTATCGAGGAACGTCCGGGCCATAAGAACGTAAACTGGCGCTACCGTACCAGCGACGGTATGGGATTTGATGAGTATCTGCAGCTTGCCGAGGATCTGAACGCCAAGCCTCTCTATGTTGTAAACGTAGGTTTGTGGCACGGCGGTATGACTCCTGTAGACAGCATCCAGCCTTGGATTGATGAGTGCATGAATGCCCTGGAGTATGCCAACGGTCCTGTTACCTCTAAATATGGTGCGCTCCGTGCTAAGAACGGTCATCCGGAACCATACAATATCGAGTATCTGGAGATTGGTAATGAGAACAACCAGCCGGATCCTGCGGCTCAGAGCGACCATTACTACGAGCGCTTCAAGAAGTTCAAGGATGCGGTTCTGGCAAAATATCCTAAGATGCACCTCATCGGTAACGTGGTGGCTTGGGGCGATGACAATCCTAAGTGGGAAAGCAACGAGAGCGTAGAACTCCTCGACGAGCACTACTACAGAAATCCTGCCTGGTTTGCCGAGAACTTCAACAAGTATGATAACTACGACCGTAAGGGCAGCGAGATTTATGTAGGTGAATATGCCGTAACCCAGGGCTTCGGCAATATGGGTTCGCTCGATGCTGCACTCGGTGAGGCTGTCTATATGATGGGCATCGAGAACAACTCTGACATCGTGACCATGGCATCCTACGCTCCTATCTTCGCCAACCTCAACAACCGTATGTGGGCACCGGATATGATTCAGTATACCTCAGACAAGGTATTCGGAACTCCATCTTACTACGTTCAGAACGTGATGGCGAACAACATCGGTACCCGTGTACTGAAGGTGAACCAGGAGAATCCATACAAATATGAGCAGACTCAGGTGAAGCCAGCTATCTGCCGTGTAGGTATGGGAACATGGGGCACTCAGGTTTCTTTCGAGGACAAGGGCTACAGCGATGAGAACGGCAAGGCGCTGCCGATGACCTTGCAGGAGTTGCCTACCGATATCCGTGGACAGTGGAAGACAGAGGGTAGCCTCATCAAGCAGACCAGCAACGAAGAAAGCTGCATCCGTCTGAACCCAGGCGAGATTACCAGCAACGGCTATATATATAAGGTGCGCGCGAAGAAGGATGCCGGAAACGAAGGCTTCCTTATCATCTTTAACTACGTGGATAAGAACAACTACTGCTGGTTGAACCTCGGTGGCTGGAACAATACCCAGCACGGTGTGGAGTCTATCGTGAATGGTGCCAAGAGTCAGATAGCTACTACCCCAGGCAGCATCGAGACCGGCAAGTGGTATGACATCGAGCTGAAAGTAGTAGGCGACAGCATCTTCGCCAAGTTGGATGGCAAGGAAATATTCTCTATCAAGTTGAAGGCAAACACCCTTCCTGGCATCTTCTCTACAGCCACACTTGATGAACAGACGGGCGAGGTAATCCTGAAGATTGCCAACACCAGCACCGAGCACACCACAGCGAAGATCAATCTTCAGGGCAAGGAAATCAAGAATGGCAAGCTCATCCGCCTTTCTGCCAAGAACGGTCTGGAGGAGAACACCATCGACAATCCTACCAATATCTATCCTGTAGAAAACTACGTAACTACAGAGAAGAACGGTGCAACGGTAGAGATTCCAGCCAGCTCGCTGAATATCATCCGTTTGAAATAACAGACTACACAGGGCAGGATGCCCTGGAATCCATATATAGGTAATAACATTTTGAATAGTTGATAAGAAAGTTAGTTAGAAAAGAGAAGGCGGTAACCTGCGTGATGCAGATTGCCGCCTCGTTTTTTATCTGTCGTTTAATTAACCGAAAACATAATTGAAGAGCAGGAAGATGCTCAGGATATACAGCGTAGGATTCAGATCCTTGAACTTGCCCACCATCATCTTGATCAATACATAGCTCAGAATACCAAGACAGATGCCATCGGCAATACTGTAGCAGAGTACCATCGTAATCATCGTGATAAAGGCAGGGAATGACTCGGAGATATCCTCCAACTCAATCTTCTTGAACGAATCAATCATCAATACACCCACCATTACCAGGGCACCACTGGTGGCTGCGCTCGGAATCAGCAGGAAGATTGGAGCCAGGAAGATGCTCAGGATAAACATCAAACCCACAAAGAAAGATGTCAAGCCCGACTTACCACCCTCGGCAACGCCCGAAGCACTCTCCACATAAGTGGTAATGGTAGAGCTACCCAGCAATGCACCGGCTGTAGTACCGATGGCATCACTCATCATCGCCTCCTTCACACCCGGAATCTCGCCCTTCTCATTCTCCTTGATACCCAACTTGGAAACCAATCCCAGAACCGTTCCGATGGTATCGAAGATGTTGACAAGCAACAGCGAGAAAACCACCATGAACATCTTAGGAGTAAAGAAGCCGGTGAAATCGAACTGGCAGAAGATAGGAGCAATGCTGTGAGGGGTAGATACCGGCATCCAGTTGTCAGAGAACTGGGTTACGCCCATCGGAATACCTATCAATGTAGAGATGATGATGGCGATAAACAAAGAGCCCTTCACTCTTCTCGCCATCAGACAGCCGCAGAGCAGGATGCTGATGAGACCCAGGATGCTGACTGGTGTAAACTTGCCGAGCTGCACGAAAGTATCCGCATTGGCAGTAATGATGCCCGCATTCTTCAAACCGATAAAAGCGATAAACATACCGATACCAGCCGAAATGGCGAATCGGAGATTCTTCGGAATACACTCCAATATCTTATCGCGGATATTGAGAAAGGTGATGGCAAGGAAGATGATACCCTCTACGAGCAACACCGCCAAAGCCTGCTGCCAGGTCAAGCCCATAGCCTGACAAAGGGTGAAGGCGAAGAAGGCATTCAGTCCCATACTAGGAGCCTGGGCGAAAGGCAACTTTGCCATGAAAGCCAGCAGGAAGGTGGCGATGGCTGAAGCGATAGCTGTGGCAGTAAAGAGAGCTCCCTTGTCCATACCTGTGGTAGCAAGGATGGTAGGGTTTACTGCCAGGATGTAACACATGGTCAGGAAGGTAGTCATACCAGCAACCAACTCAGTCTTGACCGTAGTAGTCTTTGGGTCGAAACCCAATAAAGCTTTTAATTTGTTCATTTCTTATATTTATCTCTATTTTCTCTTTCCCCCTTTCCACAACCCAATCCCGTTGTTTTTTCGGGGCGAACAAAGGTAAGAAAAAATAATGAGGAAAGCCTTATTTTACATGTTTTTAACTCATCAGAGTGCCTTATTTTACATGTTTCGGGGTATTCAGAACGCCTTATTTTACAAGTTTCAGTATCTTTCAGTCTCTTCTACGCTAAAATACTATGGCATAGAGTGTATCGAAGGCAGGATAACGCATGATAGTAAGTTTCATTTGCCAAAAGCCCGATAGTGGTGCAAAAAGTGCCTAAAAAAGCAACTTTTGGCACCACTATCGGGACTTTTTTCCGCATTTTCGTTTTCTCATCTTGAATTGTTAAAAAAATAAGTCATAGTTTTCTCCCCCACAACTCATAGTTTCTTTCATCATAACTCATAGGTTTCTTCCCAGCATCTCATAGGTTTCGGCATCATATCCCAAGGTTTTCAAGCCCAAAAGGACTAAAAAAAACAAACGGACAAATTGAATTTGTCCGGACAAATTGCCCGCATCCTCACAAGATTCTTATTTTCAAGAACTTACAAGCTACCGGACAAAGAGCCGGACAAATTCAATTTGTCCGTGTTTTAAAAATCGAGGCTATTCCAGCGTCAGCCACCCATCTTCCGTCCAGTTGACTTTCTTCTGAACCAGGATGCTGGCGCCATTCTTTGGCACGCTGTAACCATGACAGAAGAAGAAATCGCCATCAGGGAAAGAGTAGGCAGAGCAATGGCCCATCGCCTCATATTCTTTCTTATCGCCTTCCAGAATCAGCGTACCACCGCCATTGCGCATGTCCCTACCCTCCTTATCCAGATAAGGACCAGCCACCTTCTTGCTCCTGCCCACGGCAACACGATAGTTGCTCTTGATGCCACGGCAGCAGTAATCCCAGCTCACGAAGAGATAGTAATAACCACCATGCTTCATGATGAAAGGAGCCTCGATGGCATTGGTGCCGGCAAACTTAGAAGTAGGATTCGGTTCTGCTGATGCATCGCCTACGGCATGACGACGGGCGATAGTCTGAGGCTTGGCGCCCTTCTTGACATGCATCGTCTTCTTATCCAACTTGATCATCTGGATACCATCCCAGAAAGAACCCCAGGTAAGCCAAGGGTTTCCCTTCTCATCAACAATGAAATTCGGATCGATGGCATTCCAGTTGTCTCTATCGCCCTTAGAGGCGACGAGGCAGCCCTCATCCTTCCATCCATCCTTATCAGATAAGGAAGTATTGCTCAGCAAGCCGATGGCAGAAGTATTCTTGCCAAAGGTGGAACAGGAATAAGCCAGATACCACTTGTTCTTGAAGCGGATAACATCCGGAGCCCAGATATGCGTGGTAAAACCCGGCACACTATCATGCGTCCATGCCGGAATCTCGCTGTTCTTGAGCACGCCCTGAGGAACGATAGTCCAATGCTTGCGATCGGTAGAGGTCATCTGCGTGATGCCATGACCTGTGCAGTAGAGATAGTACTTGCCATTCTCATACGCCATTACGGGGTCGTGGACAAAAGGAGTATCTACAACCAAAGGCTGTTGTGCACGAGACTCAGCTGGCGCTAGCATCATGGCTATCGCCACAATGCCAAAATATTTCATTGCAGTTTGTTTCATCTGTATATCTTCTCTATTTTTTTAACAAAAAAGGGGAGTCATAGCTTCACTGCTTAACTCCCCCAAAGATTCTACTTAGATTCTTTTATACCTTAAAAACTAACTAACATTTATTTTTTCTTGCCCCAGAAGCTCTTGCTACCACTGACGCCAGAGTATACGATAGTCAACTTGCGAGGACTAGCCTCCCAGTCAACCTCACGCTGTACCTTGAGCTTGGTAGTACCGATGGTGAGTGTATTAGAAGAAGTATCAAAGTTCCATACCTTCACATTAGGCCAAGCCGTACCACCCGTCATTGAGCCGTCGGCATTGAGTGTAAATTCGGTGCTGACGCGCTGTTTGCCATACTCATAAGCGAGGTCGATACCTTCCCAAGTGCCAGCCAGTTCGCTAGCCTTGATAGCCACTTGTGGCACAGCGCCATAACGCTCAGGCATGACAACAGGCCATCCGTTCTCATTCCACTTGATACTGCGCACGCCACCCATCATCAGGGCGTTGCTATAAGCATTTCCACCTACATTCTGTGGGAAACGCTGCTGGGATACATAATACCAGTTGCCCGCGCCATCGTCGAAGACGGCACAGTGGCTGATGCCTACCCAACCATATCCCTGGCTGAACTTATAAGGATGAGTCAAGACGGTAGGATTGTCACCTGCGCCATTGGCTGCATTAGTCACTCTGTTGTTCATCGTCTCGTAAGGACCGTCCACATTCTTGGAACGAAGCACACGGGTGTTGTAAGGAACATCCAAGCCATCGTAAGCCAAGAAGAGATAATAATATCCATCATGGTATACAACCTCAGGAGCCTCAGCTCCCTGCCAACGACTACCGTTGGTACGAGTGAAGATAAGCTTTCCGTAAGGAGCAATCTCATCTGCTGTACCGTATGACTTAGGAAGTTCTTTCAAGGTCTTGCCTGTCTCTGGGTTCAACTGCACGGCAGCGATACCGCTGTGCCAAGAGCCATAGATAAGCCAGTGCTCGCCATTAGGTGTGATGATGAACGAAGGGTCGATGGCATTGAACTTGAAGTAGCCGTCCCAGTCGCTGTTCGATTTGCGAGTCCAGTTCTTACCCTTATCAGAAGAAGAGCAAATCACGAACCCCTTGTCTGTCCACTTGTTGCTGGCTGGGTCCGTAGTCTCTGCCATACCGATGAAGGCACGCTCCGTCCAAGAGCCATCATAGGTAATGCCACCTGTCTTGATGTAGTTGTCCACCACGATGGCATAGTACATACGATAAAGATTATCCTTCACTTTTCTTACGCAAGGAGCCCAATAGCCATATTTTGGGTTGGCGATAGGAGCCAAACCTTGCTCAGCACGAATCTCGTTCAACTTAGCCTTCACCCAAGCAGGAGCCACCTTCATCGTACCACCGAGATATTCCCAGTTTACGAGGTCTTTGCTTCGACGAGCATGGAAGTGTCCATGACCATCGTGGGCATTGCCATAGCTGGCATCAGTCTGATACATATAATAATAGCCGTCGGCTGCCTTCATCACCGATGGGTCGTGCACATTGGCAAGATTCCACTGGCTACGCTTACTCCAGTCGGCTATGGATACATAGTTATCAACATAGGTTGGGCACTTGTAGTTTGCTAAGTCGGCATCCGTTGGATCACTAGGTGTTGGAGTAGGCGTAGGAGTTGGTGTAGGCTTTGGATCGTCAATTGGGTCATCGCCTCCACTGCTACAGCCTACCGCCAAAGTACAAGCGAGCAATAGTACTAAAGTATGAAGTTTCTTCATTGTTTCCTTACGTTTAGTTAGTTTTTATATCCTTTATATTTTCTTTCTAATAAAGGCAGGTCTACGGAAGCCTGTTAGCATCAAGACCTACCTTTATTATTATAGTTTTGCCAAAGATTTCTCTTCGAGGATTATCTGCGGTGAGCACGAGTATAGTGCTTGCGAGCAGAAGATGTAGAATCGAACTTCAAGCAGCTGCTATCTACAGTAAAGTCAACATTGACATCATCAGCCTCTACAGGAATATCCAGATAATACTGTGTAGAAACCTGTCCTGTAGTACCAACCATCACTGCCAAAATATTAACCTTACCATTTTGATTGGCTACATAAACTTGTACTTTGGCACCATTCATACCAGCAAGCCAAGTTGCCCATTCACCCTGAGTTCCTGCATGAGAGATACTAGGAGCACCATCACCACCTACAGCGGCGCCCCATCCCCAGTTGTCAGAACGGAACACACCATACTCACTCAAATCAGCCTTGCGGAGGACTATTACATAATTGTTAAAATTAGCAGCTGCGCCATAATTAGTCAGAGAGAATGCACGAGCTTCACCAGAAGGGACATGAACATCTGCATCAAGGTGAGCACTCCAAAATGGACTAGTGCAATCCTCTGCACCCAAGACTGCAGGGCTAGGGGTTACGAATGTAGCAGCACTCTTCGTTACATTAACATCGAAAGTTGTCTTAACACCATTTTTTGCAGTTACCGTAATAGCTTGCTTACCAACCTTCATAGGTACGTTAGAAAAAGTTAACTTATCAAGAGCAATGTCACGAGTCTTGCCATCCAAATATGTAGCTTGTACTGCCAAGCCTTTTACATCTAAAGCCAAAGTTGCATTTTCTGGCAATGTTATACCAGAAGCTTCATAATATGTATAGTCAAGACGTTTAGGCGCACTTACTATATGGAGAGCTGTGATAGCTGGCACAACTTCGAATGTCTTCTGTGCAACGATAGGAGTAGAAGCATTCTCGCCCTTGAATGTCTTGTTATAGATGACGATGAGGTTCTTGGTGCCAGAAACATTCATATCGTTGATGGCAGAGAAATAAAGTTCCTTGGCAGGAATTACCTTGGTTATACCTTCCTCGAAGGTTACGGTAGCAGATACATTCTCCATTGCCTTCTCTAGGGGTGTATTCTCGTCTACTTCGGCAGGAACATTGTTCAACACCATAGAAACCGGAGCCTTATCCTGGGCAGATGTATAACCGCCGATAGGTTCTACGTTGCTCTGCATGAAATCGATGTAAGAGCCCTCAGGTACCAGGAAGCAACGAATCTTTGAGTTGCTTGCATCCGCATTTAGATTACCTATCTTATAAGGCTGAGTATATGTCTTGGTAACAGTACCATTCGTTATTTTGACCAAGAATGTATCTACACGAGAACGATCTACTGTCAAAGTTACCTTACCACCCAATTTATCTACACCCTTGTCTTTATCAGTTTCAAAGGTGAGATTACTCTGCACATATTTTCTGTCAATATGGTCACCCCACTCAGAGTTACCGCTTGGCTGGTTATCAAAACGGATAGCACCATACTCGGTATAACCTGTTCCGCCACGATCCACATCATTGGTGATGTAGAGGACGAAGTTCTTATAGGTGTTAGTTGCAGAAGGATTGATATTCAGATTGAAAACAGCGTTCCACTTCTGATTATCATCTACCTGATAATACTTTGAGAATGAAGTCAAAAAGGCTGAAGAGAAATCAGTATTACCTACAGTATAGACATCCTCATTCATACCTACTAGCACTTCCTCTGTAGATTGGTTAGCTTTTTCGATTGAATCAATCTTTTCAGAGAGCCAATCAGGAGAGTTGACGCTAAACATGTCACTACCCTCACATCCTGTCATCGCTGTCAATGCCATGGCTGCCACACAGAAGACGGATGCTAATTTATTTAGACGTTTCATATTATATCCTATTATAAATATATAAATTGTTATTTTGGTTTTCCTATGGGGCTATCCTTAAGCCCCCCCATAGGAATAGATATTATTAGTTGCCCAAGTTAACTACAGGATGAACAGTCCAACCTCTTCCGAAGAAATCAGATGAGTTATCCGTATTCGTATTAGCTGAGTTACCTGTCAGGTTAGGGTTATCATTCAACAAGCCCTGATAGATAGGCAGGAACTCATGACCTGGTACGTATGTATCGTAAGAGCTCTTCACCTCTGAATCAACACCTACCATAGAGTAGCTGACTGCTTCCTTAGCCTTGTATGGAGAACGACGGAAGGTTCCGTGCTCCTTCAACTGAGCCAAACGACCCTGATCATAGAAGAATCCCCAACGAATCAAATCGAAACCACGACCATACTCGCAACCGAACTCCTTTGGACGCTCTACATTGGCAATCTGCTCGAAGAGCTTATCCTTGGTATCGAAGTCTGAGAGACTCAAATCCTTCAGGTTGGCACGCTCACGAACCTGGTTAATCCAGTCGATAGCCTGCTGTGTAGGACCGTTCACCTCGTTCTCGCACTCTGCAGCACGAAGCAAAACGTCTGAATAACGCATCATACGGAGGTTGATACCGCAATGAAGACCGGTTGTCACCTTATCATAAAGGTTGGTACGGAAATTGGTCCACTTAGCGATAGGAAGACCACCATAGTTGTTGTTGGTTATGATGGTATCAGAAGCTGTCATCTCGCTCTTGTAAGCTACGTTACCATTCTCAAAACCAACCCAGTCTGTCTCGTATGTACCGATGGTCCAGTAGAGACGTGGATCCAACTTACCAGCTGTGGTACGCTCCTGCTTGAAGAGGTTGTACAACCATGGAGAAGCTGAGAGGTCTGCCCATCCACCGAATCTACCTGGAGCGAAGTTAGACTCTACGGCATGACCCTGTGTAGCATTAGGACTGGTATTACCAGGAGTCCACTCATCATCTACACCCTGTGAACCGTAGTCGAGATACTGGATTTCGAAGAGGCTCTCGGCATTGTTCTCATAAGCAGAACCCTCACGGAAGTTGTCGCCATAGTTGGCCATCAGCTTGTAAGAGCCATACTTCTTGTTCATGATGTCCTTGAGTACAACGAGTGCATCGCTATACTTATGGCGCTGCATCAGAGTGCGGGCATAGTAGCCGGCAGCAGCACCGCAGGTAGCACGACCCTTTGCCCACTCGCCACCCTCATCACGTGATGGGAGGAGAGTCATTGCCTCTGAGAAGTCCTTCTCTACCTGATCGAGCACATCGTCGTAGGTACTGTTCTTGCCATAGAGACCATCCAGAGAAGAATAGTTGGCATAATCAGTTATCAGCGCAGGATTCTGGTAATATCCTGCCAATGTATAGTATGAATAACCGCGGAGGAAGAGAGCCTGTCCCTTGATTCGCTTCATGCTTTCGCTGAGCGAAGCATCATCGCCTGTGGTACGTGAAAGAATGAAGTTACATACATTAATAGTATAGTAAGCCTCACGCCAAGGCCACATGGAGATTTCATCCGTCACAGGGTCGTTCATGTCATCGAATGGCATGTACCATACCTGTGATGAGTTCCATACCTCATCGCCACGTGTCACATCGAGGGTATAACCCACACGTGCCGAAGAACCTTCCATACGAATATGGTTGTATGCTGCAATAACGCACTCCTCCAGATCATCAGCATTGAAACCGAAGGTACCGGTGGTCTGCTGGTTAGGATTGGTAACATCCAACTTGTCCTCGCAAGATGTGGTAGCCATAGCACCGAGGCCAAGGAAGAGAGCTAATGATAATTTATATAGTTTCATATCAAATGTTCTTTTAAATAATAATGAATCTTATTCTTGTCTATTCTCATTATTAGAATGTGAAATGGAGACCGCACATAAACGTTCTGGCACTTGGGAAAGAGCAGAAGTTATAACCTGGGGTAAAGGTACCGCCAGCGTAGTCTACATTATATCCATGATAGCCTGTGAAGGTGTAGAGGTTCTGTGCTGATACATAGAGACGTACACCACTTACATATCCACCAAACCACTTGTCTGGGAAGTTGTAGCCCAACTCTACGTTGGCTATCTTCCAGTAAGCAGCATTCTGAATCTTGCGAGAGCTGAAGAGGTCGTTCCAGCCTAATGTTGCATTGTTGGCTGCATAGGTGCGTGGAACACTAGAGAGGTAGGTAGAACCATCCTCTGACCAGCGGTTGGCATCCAGCATTCCTACTTCCTTGTTGCCATAGCCGTAGCAAGAGTTCAAACTGTTATAGATATCATCTGATACATGATAATTCAAAACTCCGTAGGTTGAGATGTTGAGATCGAAACCCTTATACTCCATGTGAGTGCTCAAACCGAAGTTCACCTTTGGAAGACCACTGCCCAATACGGTCTGGTCGTAAGCATCGATTACGCCATCTGGTTCTCCGTTAGGACCTGAGATATCCTTGTAGAGACAATCACCAACATTGGCTCCCTGCTGGGTTGCATGTCCATCAAGTTCATCCTGTGTACGGGCGATTCCCTCGTAAACCCAACCATAGAACTTACCAATCTCCTGACCTACGTAAGTAGCGTATGCACCCGTAATGTATGAATTCTTACCGATACCCAGAGAAGTTACTTTATTCTTCAAGGTACTTACGTTGGCGCTGATATCATACTTGAGGGCATGATCGCGGTTGCGGTAGGTAGCGCTGAACTCGAAGCCACTGTTCTCCATAGAGGCAGCGTTCATGGTTACAAAGGTGTTGGATACACCGGTCTGTGCTGGCACAGGAACTGAGTAAAGCAGGTCTTCTGACTTGTTCTTATACCACTCGGCAGTGAACTCCAAACGGTTGTTGAACATTGCCAGGTCGATACCCACGTTGGTGGTCTTCTTCTTCTCCCAGGCGATATCGTTGTTCACGAAGGTAGAAACGGCAGAACCGGTTACAAGACTGTTGCCGAAGCTGTAAGTCATGTTGTTACGGTTCATGCTAGCCATATACTGGTACTCACCAATGTTCTCGTTACCGAGCTCACCATAGCTGGCACGAATCTTGAACATGTTAACGATGTCGCGGCTGATAGGGAAGAACTTCTCCTTATCGAAGCGCCAACCTAAAGATACAGATGGGAAGGTTGCCCAACGGATGTTCTTGCTCAAACGGGAGCTACCGTCACGACGTACTACTGCAGAAAGCAGATACTTCTCATCATAGTTGTAGTTCAAACGACCTACGTATGATGCCAGACTATGCTTATACTCGTATGACTCAGAGTAAGTATTCTTGGCATTCTGAAGCTGGAGGAAGTATGGCTCAGTGAAGTTGATACCCCAACCAGTCAGGAGGTTGGTATTTTCCTCCTCGTATGTCATACCGGCGAGCAGGTTGATGTTGTGCTTGCCAATCTTGCCATCGTATGTGATGGTATTCTCAACCAAGGCGTCGCTGTAGTTGCGTGAGCCCTTGGTAAGGCGCTCATTCTCCTTGGCAAGATATACACGGTTGCTCTGAATCCAGGAAGGAATCCAGGTCTTATCCTTTGCCTCTGTCTTGCTGTAAGAGAGGTTTACATTATAGTGAAGACCATGGTTCTTGCTCTTGATACCTACCATGCCCAACAAATCTACGTCGGCAGAAGCGGTACCTACGAAGCGGTCAACCAAGGTGTTGCGCTGCAGGAGGTTATTAACCAGCAATGGGTTAGAAGCTGAAATATCACCATGTACGCCATCATAGTAAACACCATAACCGTAAGCATCGTAGCGATAACCGTTTGCAGCACCTACCTTGTCATCGAGAACCCATGTTGACTTATCGTAAGCCTTGATGGTTGGCTGCATCAGAAGTGTACCACGGAGCACGTTGGTTACATCACCATACAGACCCTGGACATACTCTGAGGCATTGGAAAGACCCATGTTGTCCTGGTTAGAGTGAGAGTAAACCATGCTGGTACGGAACTTCACGAACTTGGTGTCCATGGTATTGTTCACACGGGCTGTGTAACGCTCGTAGTTAGGACCTGCACCTTCCAAGGTACCCTTCTGGTTATAGTAGTCGAGAGATACATTATAAGTACTGTGAGAGCTACCACCGCTGAGGGCTACGTTGTGGTTCTGTCGGATACCGGTCTTGAATACCTCGTCAAACCAATCTGTGTTGGTTTCGTCCTGGAAATGATACATTCCATCCTCGCCCATCTTGTAACCGCCAGGCAGAGGAGTGTTGGAATTCTTGCAAGCCTGACCCAGATAGTTGCTATACTGGTCAGCGTTCATTACATCATATACATCGCCAGGAATCTGGTCAACACCAAAGTAACCGGAGTAGTTCACCTTCAGAGGCTGGTCTTTCTTACCATTCTTGGTAGTGATAATAACGACACCATTCGCAGCACGGGAACCATAGATGGCACCCGCAGAAGCATCCTTCAGAATCTGGATGGTCTCGATATCATTAGGAGAGAAGTCACGGATAGTGGTACCCATTGGCACACCATCGATGACATAAAGAGGAGCTGTGCTACCGAAAGAACCGATACCACGAATTCTCACACTTGGATCTGCACCAGGCTGACCGTCTGATGTAATCTGCACACCGGCAACCTTACCTTCAAGCATAGTAGAGATGTTAGAGTTTGATACCTTCTTCATCTCCTCAGCATTTACGATAGATACAGAACCGGTAAGGTCTGCCTTTTTCTGTGTACCATAACCCACTACTACAACCTGGTCAAGCACCTGATTGTCGGCAGAGAGTTGGATAGAATCGATAATGGCACGACCGCGCACTGCAATCTCACGCTCCTTGTAGCCAAGATAGCTCACGAAAAGAGTCGCATTAGCCTTTACTCGAATTTCGAAATTACCATCTAAGTCGGTAACTGCACCAGTCTTGGCATCTTTAGTCTTAACTGTTGCACCAATCAGAGGTTCACCCTGATCATCTACAACATGTCCCTTGACCGTGATCACCTGATCTTGTGCAACTGCAGCCATTGCGGGCATTGGGGTGACAAAAGAAGCACCACCAACAGCACCTAGGCATAGCATCATAGAGAATAATTGTTTCCTCATTGCTTATCAATTTTTAGGTTTATACTTTGTTTATTCAATTTTTACAGTTTGTTATTGCTTCGTCCGTTCTCTTTTTAGGTTGCGGATGAAATGATTAATGCTGGCCAAACTATACATCAACCATCATTTTTCAGTGGCAAAAGTACAATTAACCGGATTATATTGGGTGGACAATTGGGTTTTATAGGTGGACAAACCGCATAAACAGTGGATTTTTAAGGATATTACGTGCTTATCCACCAGTTGTGTACCCACACATACAAAACAAGGGGTTACTTGACTTATATCAAGTAGCCCCTCAGTTTTATTTTATTTACTTAACAAATTATCACATCCAGGAACATTATTTCTCCGAAGAATCCAAAGAGAACTATGCCATATCTGAACCCTGAGAATCCAACTGATCCTTATATGCAGTCGGCGAGATACCAAACTGCTTGGTGAAGCAACGGGTGAAATACTTCGGATCGTTGAAGCCTACACGGTAGGCTATCTCCGTAATATTTCGGTTGGAAGTTTTATCAGCCATCATCTTGCGCGAGATGTCGAGACGGTAGTTGCGGATAAACTGGGCTGTTGGTAAGCCTGTCTCCTTGGAGAGATTCTTGCTCAGTACACTGCGGGATATACCTAAGGCATCTGCCAGTTCCTGTACACCAAACTCCGAATTATCGTAATTCTTCTCCATCACATCCATCACTTCTTCCATGAATGGACGCATAGTCTCCTCTACCATCTTCCTGTCAGCCTCAATGCTCTTTTTCTGACTGTCCTGATAACGCTTCTGGTTCTGCAGAATCATCTGGATGCGACTCTGCAGCTTTTCTGGTTCATCACTTTCCTTCATCGCTGCCTCGATAGGACGGTACAGAGCCTCAACTTCCTCTTCGCGCATCTTGTTGAGACGGCGCACATAAGCATATTGGAGCAAGGCAATGATACCTATTATAATAAGAGCAACAAACCACCAGCTCTTCCAGAAATAAGGAGTAATCTGAACTTCTACAGAGATCACCTGCTCCTTGTCGGAATTGATAGATGGGATATATTTCACCTCAAACTTATAGTCTCCAGCTGGCAGAGTGGAATAACGCACACTATGCTGACCAGCCTTGAGTTGAACCCACTCATTCTCGTATCCCTTCATGCGATAAAGGTACACGCCCTGTGTCTCGCATCCATAATTGAGCGCTGAGAAAAAGAGGGTGAACGACTTATCACTCTCATGGATACGCAACTTTCTGGCAATAGAAATGTCTTCTTCCAGATAATCGCTGCCGGCAAAGACAGGCTGGTTATCTACCAGAAGTTCGGTAAAGCACAACTTACCCGTCTGATGCACAGAACGGTTTATGCCCTTTACAGCCATCATACCCGCATCGGTGCCCAGGAATATCTCGCCCTTGGCATTGCGGATGGCACCATTGAAATAGAACTGCGAACTGATCAGACCGTCTTCACGGGAGAAACTGCAGAATGCCTCGGTCTTCGGATTGAAGATAGAGAGTCCGTTATCGGTAGCTATCCACAACATACCCTGGTTGTCCTCTACAATACCCTTCACGGTATTGTTGGCTAATCCATTATTCGTGGTATACGACTTCACTTGAGTCTTTCCGTTTTTATCGCTGGTATAGCAATACAGACCGTAGCCGTTACTGCCCATCCATATCTTTCCATCCTTAGCCTGGCAGAAAGACAATATCTTATCGAAGACTCCACTCTTCGGATTGTCGAGTTTATACTGATGATACGTTACAGCGAAATCGCCCTTGCCATGAGCACGCGACTTGAGGTCGACCTCTACCATTCCCTGCACACAACCCATCAGGAGTTTGCCCTTTCGGGTTATCAGAGAACCAATGCAGCCGCGCACATTCAGGCATCCCCTGAAAGGTTCGATGAGTTGGCGGCGCTTCATATCATAGAAGAAGAGACCATCATTGGTTCCAAGCCACATACCATCATTGATAGGATCGTAAGCCAAAGCACCGGCAAAGTTGAGAAAATGCTGATGCTTTGCATCAACCATCAGAGGAATAATTTTGCCCGGCTGACTGAGATTCATCACAGCGATACCCCTTCCCCAGGTACCAATCCAGAGCTGATTGCGGTTATCAGCTGCAAGAACCGAGACGGTATTATGCGGCAAACCGGAATTTGCCACCGTATAATGAACAAAGTTCATGCTGCCTGGAGTCAAGGCATTGAGACCTCCCTCTACAGTTCCTACCCACAGGGTTCCGTCAGCTGCCGCATACATGGCATTGACTGCGTTGGGAGAGATGCTGCCTGGGTTGGCGGGGTCGTGACGGTAGAATTCCAAATTCAGCTGACGTGGAGCCAGCTTGATAACACCACCTGTCTCGGAACCTACCCATATCTGTCCGTTCTTAGAGAAAAGACTGTTGATAAAGTTGCTGCTCAGCGGATTCACAGCCGTAGCAGTGTTCCAATGTTCTATCTCTCCGGTCTTATCATAGAAGATATCTACGCCACAGAGCGTTCCTACCAGAAGTTTGTCATCTGGAGAAACGGCAAGGCTCGTCACTACTTCGTGCTGGAGCGAATGGTCGGTAGCAGAGCAATGGAATTCCTGCTTTGCACTATTAAACAATCCGCGATTCGTACCCATCCATATCTTACCATGATAATAAATAAGCGCCCCCCCATACCGACCTTCGAGCGGAGGAAACAGGGATGAGATATTCTTTGCTACGAGCCGATTGTTCTTCACAGAAAACTCGCTCACCACTCCATTGTTGCATAATACAACCGTTCCTCTGCGATAGACATCACAGATTCCGAGGTCGGGAGCATTATAAGGATAGGATGTGGACAAGACGCTGCTCACCTCGCCCTTTTCGTTAAAGCCGAAACGGGTAAGCTGGTTGAAAGACAGCATCCATATATTGCCCTTTGCATCACAATATATTCGGGTGCAAAGGTTCTTGAATACTTTGTTGAGTTGTGCCTCTACCTGGCTATTCTCACAAGGTGGAACAACAGGCTGCATCGTTTTGAGGTCGAGCACCTGCGGACCTTCTTCGAAAGCTATCCAAAGACGCTTGAACGGATCTTCGCAGACATTACGGCAACTGTTGCTTCGCAGACTGATTCCTACAGCCCCCAAACCGAAGTTCATGAAATTGAAACCATCGTAGCGTACCAGTCCACCACCATGCGTACTGATCCATACGAAGCCGTAAGAGTCCTGAAAGATATCATCAGCAAAATTATTCGGCATACCTGCAGCCATATTGAGATAGCTTACATTATAGCGACTAGGCAGTCCACCTTGCGCCCAACTGCTCAAGGTTATGAAGAATGCTGCTATGATGGAAAAAATGTATCTAATCATTTATCTATATAGGTTATGCTTGCAAAAATACGAAGAATAATCGAAACAAAAGAATAAATACAAGAAAAAAAGTGCCTATCAGTGTAAAATAACACCGTTAGGCACTTTCTTGAGTTTTTTTCTAGAATTCAAGAATCATGCTCTGGCGAGGACGGAGCTTCACGTTCTTGTTGATAAGAACGGTGCGACCGTTTGTAACATCCGTAGCCTTGTCATGAGAACCGATAATCTCTGCATAACGGGAAACATTCAGCTCGTTTGCCTCGTTCTTGCCGTTGATAACCGTCATCACATTCTTCCCCTTATACTGGCGGGCAATTACGTAAACACCCTTCTGAGGACAGAACTGGGTCTGCTTGCCCTTGGTAATCACTTCATTGCCCTGACGCCAGTGCAACAGGTTGCTGAGCCAGTTGAACATCTGGTTCTCTGCCTGAGTTCTGCCCTCTGCCGTAAAGGCATTGTGCTTGTCACCAGTCCAACCGCCAGGGAAGTCCTTGCGTACATTGCCATCGGTCACACTCTTGGTACCGTTCATCAGCACCTCTGTACCATAATAGAGCTGAGGAGTGCGGTTGATAGTAAGAAGCAATGACAGCGCCTGCTTCAAAGCCAGGGTATCCTTGCCTTCACCCAGGAAGCGATCGGTATCATGATTCTCGATGAATGCCATTACGCTCTTTGGATTAGGATAGAGATAGTCGTAGCAGAACACATTGTAGAGACGGTTCATGCCGTTCCACCAGTCATCGGTCTCCTCTTTCTTTGCACTGTTGATGCGGTCGAAGAAAGCGAAATCCATAACGGTTGGCAGATAGCTGTTCTTCTCAGAAAGTTTGCTGTCCTTCTGCCAGGCTGCAGTATAGGCAGATTCGGTTACCCAAGTCTCGCCTACGGTATTGAAGTGAGGATACTCCTCGCCCAGCACCTTCATCCAGTGTGCCATCGCATCGCGGTCGGCATAAGGATAGGTATCCATACGGATGCCGTCGATACCTGCACTCTCTATCCACCACTCGCTGTTCTGAATCAGATACTTGATAACGTGTGGGTTACGCTGGTTGAGGTCAGGCATGGTTGGAACAAACCAGCCATCTACGGTTTCTGTGAGATCAACCTTGCTGGCGTATGGATCGAGTACAGGAGTCAGCTTATAACTGGTCTGCAGATACTTATCGTTCACCTTAGCAGCGCCATCCACCGTACCGATGTTCTTCTGATGCTCGGCAGTCTGATTTTCAGGAGCCAGCCATTCCGGTGTATTGAACCAGTCCTTTGATGGCATATCGGCAACCCAAGGATGTTCGAAACCGCAATGGTTGAAAATCATATCCATCACAATCTTCAAACCTTTCTTGTGAGCCTCATCTATCAGCTGCTTATAATCGGCATTGGTTCCGAAACGTGGGTCTACACGATAATAATTGGTGGTAGCATATCCATGATAACTGCTGTTCTTGCCGTTACTTGGACTGTCGTTCTCCAAAACCGGGGTAAACCACAGAGCGGTTACACCCAACTGGTTAAAATAATCCAAGTGCTGGCGGATTCCCTCCAGGTCGCCACCATGGCGCAAACTAGGCTCTGCACGGTTGCAGGTCTTATCACGCATCGCCTTAAAGGCATCATTCTTCAGATTGCCGTTGGCGAAACGGTCTGGCATCAGCATATAGAGCACATCTTCATTAGAGAAACCGATGCGCTTATCGCCCGCCATCTCACGGTTCTTCAACACATACTTTACCTTCTTCGACTGTTTGCCCTGCTTGAAGTTGAGGGTCATCTCACCAGCCTTTGCCCCATCGAGGTTAAGATAAACCAGGAGATAATTAGGGGAATCAAGGCGGGCTATGCTGTCTACCTTCACACCCGGATAGTCTACCGTTACATCGGCATTCTTGATATCCTTGCCATACACCATCAGCTGGAGTGAAGCATCTTTCATGCCCACATACCAGTCGGTAGGTTCAATGCGGTTCACGTTAACCGCTGCATTCATACTTATTGCGCTACTCATAAGCAATAAAGAAGCTATTATCTTTTTCATATTACACCTTATTAATTAAATATATAAACTATTTCTGATAAAGTATCAGGGCTGACTGAGGGGCAACCTCAACTTCCTTTCCCGAAACAAAGCCTAAACCTTCCTCGTTAATCACACCATTGCAGCAAGCCACGGTATAATTACCCGCAGGAATCTGCATCTTCTTTGCCTCCTTATTGAAGTTATAGATCACGATGATGTTCTTCCACGCATCAATGCCCTCCAGATTCTTGAGCTGGAAACCTACGAGACAAGTTTCCTGAGCAGGCAGGAACTCCAGATGCTGACGTACCTTATCGCCTGTTGAAAGACGGAATGCCGGATGATTCTTGCGGAGCTGGATCAGACTCTTGTAATAAGCAAACGCCTGCGGATACTTCTGCAGATTGGTCCAGGTAAACTGGTTGATGCTGTCAGGAGAATTATAGCTATTGTGTACTCCCTTCTTGTCGCGGAGCATCTCTTCGCCGGCAAGGATGAAAGGAACACCCTGTGAAGTGAAGACGCAGGTCTGCGCAAGCTGGTCGATGCGGAGCAACTCGGCAGTACGTATTGCTTCAGGGATATTCTTGTCGGTAAGAGATGCGATGCTTGCCTTCAGACGGTCTACCAGACACATATCGTCATGGCAGCTTACATAACTGATCTGCTCGGTAGGATTGTTGGTCCAAGGCTTCTTGTCATAGTTCACCTTTGTCATATCCACCTGCGGATGGGCGATGCCACCCACAATACCGAACTTCAGACTCTCCTCCTGACCTGTAAGACCAGCCAGGAGCGCTCCCTGATGGTCATCAGAGAAAGGACCACGGAGCGCATCGCGCATATCATCGCTGAAAGCACCGATGCCCTTGAGCTGTTGGGTATTCTCCTTCACCGCCAGTTTCTCGGTAGGATAAGCACAGCTGCCTGCACTCCATCCCTCACCATAAATATAGATGCTGGGATCGATGCGGTTTACCATCTCACGGATAGCCTGCATGGTTTCGATGTCATGAACACCCATCAGGTCGAAACGGAAACCATCGATATGATATTCGTCTATCCAGTATTTCACGCTCTCCAGCATAAACTGGCGCATGAGAGGCTTCTCTGAAGCAGTCTCGTTGCCACAGCCTGAACCATCAGAATACTTACCATCCTTGGTTTTGCGATAATAATAATCAGGATAGGTACGCTGGAAATTGCTGCCATTGATATCGAAAGTATGGTTATATACGGCATCGAAAATCACTCGGATGCCTGCCTTATGCAGCGCCATCACCATCTCCTTGAACTCCTTGATGCGGGTTGCTGGAGAATAAGGGTCGGTAGCGTAACTGCCTTCCGGCACATTATAGTTTTTCGGATCATAACCCCAGTTGAACTGCGGTTTGTCGAGTCGGGTCTCATCTATAGAAGCGAAATCGAATACAGGCTGGAAGTGGATGGCGTTGATGCCCAGATTCTTGAGATATTCGATGGCCTTTGGCTCGGTGAGAGCGAGATATTTGCCCTTATATTTCAAGCCGGATGTAGGAGAAATGGAGAAATCACGCACGTGAAGCTCGTAGACAACGAGATCGGCTGGCGATTTCAGGGCAGGACGCACGTCCTGATCCCATCCAGATGGATCGGTATCATACAAATCTACGATGGCGCCACGGTTTCCGTTCACACCTACTGCTTTGGCAAATGTACCTGGTGTTTCACCCTTGCCTATATCAAAGGTATAGAATTTTCCCTTGAGGTCGCCCTTTACGGTAGCCTCCCAGCATTCATCACCCAACTTCTTCATTTTCAGCGTTTTATAAGCCTTTCCTCCCTGACCTTGCTTATAAAGTCGGAGGGTTACAGAAGACTTTTGGGCTGTTGGAGCATTCAGGATAAACATGGTTTTCTCCTTGGAATACATCATCTCATTGAATGTCTGCTGGGCATTCAATGAAGTTGGTAAAACGGTTGCTGTCAATGCTGCAATTATTAGTTTTTGGATATTCATATTGTTAAGTTATTGGTATACAGGATATTAAAGCGAACTGAGCGAAGAAAACTGTGACAGATTATCTACGCTCATTTTTAGCGTATTTCCGACCAACCGGACAGTTGGACGGAAATACGGAAATTATAAGCTTATTTAGCGAGCAAAGAGATGGCGAAACCACCACCACGTGCTTCGTTAATCTTCAAAACATCCCCCTTCTTCACAGTCTTGTGGATGATCTGATAAGATTTAGGGTTCTTCTCGTAGTCAGCAGTCTTGCCGTCCTGATAGATAGCGCAAGCATACTTCTTGCCCTTATCCAGGAAGTCGAGCTTTACTACGGCTGTGCGGGCTGCATCAGTCTTACCGCCTACAAACCAGTTGTCGGTTCCCTTTGCCTTGCGGGCTACGGTGATATACTTGGCTGGCTCTGCCTCCAGATACTTGGAGTCGTCCCAGTCGCAAGCTACGTCGCGGATGAACTGGAAGGCATCATCATACTTCTCATAATGCTCTGGAAGATCGGCAGCCATCTGCAAAGGACTGTACATTACGAGATAGAGAGAAAGCTGACCACAGAGAGTGGTATGAACATAACTCTTATTGTTGCTCCACTCAGAAAGCTTGGTCTCAAAGATACCAGGAGTATAATCCATCGGACCACCCTGCAGACGGGTGAATGGCAACATTACGGTATGATAAGACTTGTTACCACCAAATGCCTCATACTCTGTACCACGTGCACTCTCGTTGCCAACCAGGTTAGGCCAGGTGCGGCAGATACCTGTAGGACGGGTTGCCTCGTGGGCATTTACCATGATATGATGCTTGGCAGCGGTCTCGATGACACGCTGGTAGTGATTGTTCATCAACTGGCTGTAGTGATACTCACCTCTTGGGATGATATCTCCCACATAACCGGTCTTCACGGCATCATAACCATATTTGTTCATCAGGTTGAAGGCATCTTCCATGTGGCGCTCGTAGTTGAGAGCTGCAGAAGATGTCTCGTGGTGCATCATCAGCTTCACGCCCTTAGAGTGAGCATAGTCGTTGAGCATCTTGATATCGAAGTCTGGATATGGAGTCACGAAGTCGAAGACATCGAGCTTCTGGTGACCGAACCAGTCTTCCCAACCTTCGTTCCAGCCTTCTACCAATACTTCCTGCAAACCGTTCTTGGCTGCAAAGTCGATGTAGCGCTTCACTTCCTCGTTGGTTGCACCATGAGTACCGTTAGGCTTGCACTTGCTGTAATCGGTTACACCGAGACGCACAGATGGCAGATCGTTGGTATAGCTCCAGGTCTTGGTACCCACAATCATGTTCCACCATACACCGCAGTACTTGGTAGGATGAATCCAGGATGTATCCTTAATCTTGCAAGGCTCGTTGAGATTCAATGTCAACTTGCATGAAAGCATATCACGGGCATCATCACTTACCATCACGGTACGCCAAGGTGTATTGAATGGAGTCTGGATAAATCCCTTTCTGCCCACGGCATCAGGAGTGAGCCAAGACTCGAAGGTCAATGTTTTCTCATCCAGATTGAGGTGCATGGTAGGATAATCCAGGCAGGCAGCCTCATGGATGTTGATGTAGAGTCCGTCCTTGGTCTTCATCTGGAGAGAGGTCTGAACACCGGTATCAGAGAAGACGGTGGTAGATGAATTACTCTTGTAAGCTTCACGGTTTTTCGCAATAATTGGGCGAATGCCTGTCAATGGAGTAATGTTGTAATCATACTCCTGTGTATCATAATCACCAGGAATCCAGTAAGCGGTATGATCGCCTGCCATGGCAAACTGGGTATGCTCCTCCTGGATGACGAAATAATTCAGACTTTCCTGTTGTGGGAACTCATAGCGCAAGCCCATACCATAATCATATACACGGAAACGGATGGTGATGTTACGCTTAGAAGCAGCCTGGTTCAGGTTTACCTCCATCTCGTTGTAATGGTTGCGGATGGTAGCGGTCTCGCCCCATACCGGCTTCCAGGTTTCATCGAAAGTCGATGTCTTGCTGCCGGTTTCAGTAAAACCATCCATCAGGCTGGTTTCCTCCATGCCCTTAGAGGCATGTTTATCCTTAGCCAGTTCCAATCCTAAGTGGGATGGCTTGCATACAGTCTTTCCCTTATAGCTCATCTCATAGGTAGGCTGTCCCTTTTCGGTCAAAGAGAATGTTACCGAGACGTTGCCGTTAGGCGACTTTACGGTCTGGGCTGCTGCCAACATAGGAAGCAAGAGACCCATCACTAATACATTCAGTTTTTTCATACTGTTCAGTTGTTGTTTATTCTTTTTTTGAATCTTCGTTAGTTTATCTCAATCATTATCTGTTTATTCTTAAGATAGTGCAAAGATACAAAAAACAAAAATACCCTCCACGTTTTGGGAGGGTATTTTTCTGCAAATGAGTGTGCAAACGTTTGCACTATATATAATCATGTTAGTTAGCATCTTCCAGACTGCGAAATCATTTCTGTGATATTCTGCACGAAACGCTTATCTGCAGCCAGATCCTCTATGTTGAGGTGCATGCGGTAACGCCAGTAATGCTTAGGGTTAGCCGGGATATTGATACGCTCAGCATCGGCATCAGGCAGACGAAGAGCCTCATCGGTAGCCAACCAGTCCTGGATGCTCAATATGCAGAGCATGGATGGAGAGGTAAGATGGCGGCTGATGATGTCGCTAGCCAACCAGCCTGGGAGTGGATGAGGTGCTGATCCCTGACGGTAGAGCATCGTATTGTAATACTCCTGGGTACGCTGGATATTCTCATCCCACCACATGCGCAGAGTAGGCATATCGTGGCTCGAAATGGTACATACCGAGCGGTATGAGTTACGGCTCAGATGTCCGAACTTAACCGATGGATCCTTTGGCATACTCTGGAGTTCCAGACTCAATATCTTCAACTCGTCCATTACCCAAGGCACACAGTCTGGAACCATACCGAGGTCTTCGGCACAAACCAGCATGCGGGTAGCCTGAACCAGCTTAGGCAACTTTTTCATCGCCTCCTGATACCAGAACTGGTTGTTGCGGCGATAGAAATAGTCGTTGTAAAGGCAGTTAAACGCAGCCTTGTCATTATCATAGAGCGACTCGTAGATAAAGTCGAGCTGGGCTGAGATACGTGGATGGAAGACGCCAGGGTTGGTATGATCGCGTACGAAGAGTACATCGCTGATCAGGGCATACAAGCCATCACGCAGCCAGAGTTCCTTCTCATCTGTTGCATCAGCAAAGAGAGCCTCTACCTTGCGCTGGGTATCTACCTCAGACTTCATCTGATAACGCTCGTCATCCAGACGGTCGAGATACTTCTCCTTTACCTCGCCGGCACGCTCATGGAACACACGATCCAATACCCAATCGGTAATGAACGGACGGGTAAAACGGTCTTCCTGGAAGTGCAAACCATAGCTTTCAATCTCTTCACGGCTCATGGCAAGCGCCGGTGCAAACTGTCCGAGCAATCCATGTACGCTATGTACCGGAATCTCCCAGATACGGAAGAAGCCCAACACGTGGTCGATGCGGTAAGCATCAAAGTATCTTGCCATGTTCTGGAAACGGCGGTTCCACCACTGGCAGCCATCCTTCAGCATCTCAAACCAGTTATAGGTAGGGAATCCCCAGTTCTGACCATTGGCAGAGAAGTCATCTGGTGGAGCACCCGCCTGACCATTGAGGTTGAAGTATTTAGGTTCCGTCCATACATCGCAACCATTGCGGTTTACACCGATTGGAATATCACCCTTCAAAATAACACCCTTAGCCTTGGCATGCTCGTGAGCCTCCTGCATCTGTCGGTCCAGTACGAACTGTACGAAATAGAAGAACGCCACGTTCTTGTAAGCAGCAGTCTTAGGGTCGGCAAGCGCCTTGCGCTCAGCCTCATCCCATACCTGATGATCTGGCCACTGGTTGAAATCAGCCGTACCATTCTTATCACGCAGGTATGAATACTGTGCGTAAGGAACCAGCCACAGTTCAGTATCCTGGAAGAAAGCCTTGTATTCGGCTGTCTTCATCATCTTTTCACCTTCCTGATTGAAGATTTGGCGCAAGTAATTTATCTTGAAATCATTTACTTTCTCGTAATCTATCTTATCCAGTGCGTTCAACTCAGCACGTGTCTTCTCAGCCTCAGCACGAGCCTTGGCATCCTTCAGCTCAGGGAGAGCATGGAGGTCGGCATACTGCGGATGAATAGCGAAGACGCTGATGCAGCTGTATGGATAACTGTCGGTCCATGTATGGGTGATGGTGGTATCATTGATAGGAAGGAGCTGGAGCACCTTCTGACCAGTAGAAGCCACAAAATCAATCATGGTCTTCAGGTCACCGAAGTCACCAATACCGGCACTCTTACAGGTACGCAATGAGAATACAGGCACCTGCGTTCCGGCAAGTTTGCGGTTATACAGAGCGAAGAAAGCCTGGTCGAGTTCATAAGATACCAACTCACCTGCCTTCATCTCCGGCAAATCCACGGTTCTGTTCATGCTGGTTTCCCAGAGAAGATTATTCTTTGCATTTCTGAAAGCAACGAACTTAAACTCCAGATGGCTGCCCTCAAGATGAGTCGCATCAATATCAGCAACCCATTCATTATAGGTATGCTGAGTCATCGGAAGAATCTTCTGCACATCCCAAGCACCCAAAGCTTTATCTGCACCCAATACACCCAGACGCTCACCATCACGAAGCTGAGGAGCACGGACTACCAGACGCACAATCTTACTGCCCGTTTCCGGCTTCATCTCCTGTGGAGCCTGATGATTGATACAATCGGTAAAGGCGCTGCTGTAGAGGAAAGCATCCTCAGGCATAGCCTTCCAATGATCGTAAAGGGTATAAACCGCAGCCTTCTTGGCATTTACATCGAGCTGATGCTTAATCATAAGCCATTCGGTCTTGACTGCTCTTCCTTCACGTTCTACACTATAATAATAGGTATACGATTTCTCTGGCGATTCAACACACCAGTCGCATACCCATCTTTCACCATCTGTTGTCTCGAGAGGAAGTTTCAGTTCACCTTCCTCCGTCTGAATGTTTGCGACGATCTGTTCGCCGAACATTACTTTATACTTAATATTAAACTGTACTGTCATAAGACTCTTAAAGGCTCTTGAAAATGTTATAATTTATGTTTGATGCTACAAAGGTAAGAAAAACGAGCGAAAAACGTATCTGAAATTTGCATATTTTTTCTCACAAATCGTGCAAACGTTTGCACTACCCCTACTCTGTAGAAACAATAATTAATCGTTCATCACATTTTATTCTGATTTCTTATCCTTGATGATACTCACAGACAGTGCACCCGCAATCAGCAGGATACCTGCCACAATCATCATATCGCTCTGATGAGAACCCACCAGACTCAAGACAGTTCCACCGCAGATGGCAGCCACAATCTGAGGGATACAGATGGTTCCGTTAAACAGACCGAGATAAGCACCCATGTGACCATATCCCTGCAAAGCATTGGTAACAAAGGTGAAAGGCATCGCCAGCATGGCAGCCCAACCGGCACCAATCATCAGGAATGGGATAAACTGCAAGTACTGGTCATGCAGGAATGGAATGAGAGCAAAGCCCACACCACCAACAATCAAGCTGACAGCGTATGCCACCTTCGTATTCTTAAACTGAGGGAGAACGACAGCCCAGATAACACTACCTACCGCCTGTACGGCAAAGAGAATGCCCACCCAGTTGCCTGCCTCCTGAAATGCTTCAGAAGCAGGGTCGGTCGTATTCCATACGGTTTCAGCGATGGCTCCCGTAGAATAATTCCAGAGATAAAGGAAACCAGCCCAGCAGAAGAACTGAACCAGTCCCACCTTCCAGAAGGTAGATGGCGCCTTGCGCAGCAAAGTAATCCAACCGGCTTTGTCTTCAGAAGCCTCAGCATTAGGATTCTTCACTCTTCCCTCTTCACTCTTCGCTTCATTATAGTCCGCATACTGCTGTGGATTCCACTCCTTCACCTTCATCGTGGTGTAGACAACACAGAGAATCAGGATAGCCGCACCGATATAGAACGACCAGATGACAGAATCAGGAACCACACCCTTCTCAGCATAATTCTTGATACCGAGGAAGGTAAAGAGGAATGGGAAGATATATCCGGCTACAGAACCGGCATTGCAGAGGAAACTCTGGATAGAGTAAGCCTTTGCCTTCTGTTTTTCATTTACCATATCGCCTACCAGCATCTTGAACGGCTGCATCGCCATGTTGATGCTCGTATCGAGGAACATCAGCGCTATCAGTCCGAAGAGCATCGCACCGCTTACGGTCAGTCCGAGCGAACCGGCATTAGGCAGCAGGCACATCACCAGGACGGCAATCGTAGCACCCACAAAGAGATAAGGGATGCGGCGACCGAAGCGGCACCACGTCTTATCGCTCAACGTGCCCACGATAGGCTGTACCAGGATTCCCATCAATGGAGGGAGAATCCAGAAATAACTCAAGTTGTGTGGGTCAGCACCCAACGTTGCAAAGATTCGGGAGATGTTGGCGCTCTGCAGGGCGTAGGCAATCTGTACCCCGAAAAATCCGAAGCTCAAGTTCCAGAGCTTCCAGAAACTTAAATCAGGTTTTTGTTTCATATTGTTATGTTTTTATTTTATCTTGTCGTTCCTCTCACCACGAGTCGTGTTCTCACCACTCGCTTCTCCACCTCATCTCTTGGGATGGAGCCTTCCACCTGACCAATCAGGATATTGGCAGCTTCCTCGCCTACGGCAACACCTCGCTGCTCAACCGTAGTAAGCATCGGGTCGCACGCCTTGGCACGGTCACCATTGGTAAAACCGCAGACGCTGATTTCCTCAGGCACCTTGAATCCCATGCGCTTGGCGGTATAGAGGATGCCGATTGCCGTATCATCATTGATGGCGAAGAAAGCATCCGGGCGATCTTCCTCTATCAGAATATCCGGCGTTATTGCTTCGGCATTGGCACGGTCATCGCAGATCTTCACCCAGTCAGGATTCTCCGTCAAACCATGTTTTAACAGGGCATCGTGATAACCGTTATATCGGTTCTTGGAGATTTCCAGATTCATCGGCGAACCGTAGAAGGCAATCTTCTTGCAGCCCGTATCAATCATGTGGGTAACGGCAGTAAAGGCACCCATATAGTCATCTACCACCACTCGCGAGCAGTTCACGCCCGTACATATTCTATCATAGAAGATGAGCGGCACCCCATTCTGCAGCAGTTTTTCGAAATGATCATACTGCTTGGTATCCTTCGCCTGCGAAACGATGATGCCACAAACCTTGTTCTGATAGAAGTCATCACAGATGGCAACTTCCTTATCGTAACGTTCGTTACTCTGCGCCACCATCACACGGTAACCTCTGGCTCTAGCCTCTTCCTCTATACCCGAAAGCACCGACATGAAGTAATAGTGTACCACCTGAGGCACAATAACTCCAATCACCTTCATCGGCTTCACCTTATTATGTCTTAAAGCTTCACCCAGGAAATTAGGAAAGAAGTTATGTTCACGCGCGTATTTCTGAATACGCTCCTTTTGGGCAGTACTGATACGAGAACTGTCCTTCAATGCCCGGCTCACTGTGGCAACACTTACGCCCAGATCGCGAGCAATATCTTTCATTGTTATTGTTTCTTTATCGCCCATTGCTATTAGTTGTGCTGCAAAATTACGAAATATCCTCAATATCAGTTCAAAGTTCTTGACTTAAATCAAGTAATTTCTGTGCAAACGTTTGCACAAAATAAATAACGGAATTAACACAAAAATAGTACAACATTAGAGAAAAGAACTTAATTTTGCACACAGAAACGACAAGTTTATGGGCAAGCGCCCCATTCCTACCTTAATGTAAGATGCCAGAAAGACCCCGAAAATAGCCAGAACGGCATTTTGAGTAGGAACGACAACAACTTAAGCCAAGAAGAAAAGAAGAAAAAGTAGATAAATAAATATAATTCATTAACTTAAAAATCAAGCAAATGATGAAGCAGGTAAAAATTAAATTGCCTCTCAGAGCGTTGACCCTAGCAAGCGGTCTGCTTCTGACGGTGAGTTCCTTTGCGCAGACAAATGCAGTTAAGGGACATGTGAAGGATGCTTCTGGTGAGCCTATCATGGGTGCTACCATTACAGTTAACGGTAAGGCAGTAGGTATTACCGACATGGATGGTAACTTCTCAGTTGATGCAGCGCCAGGTGCCAAGATTACATTCACCTATCTGGGTATGACACCGCAGACAGTGAAGGCATCTAGTAACATGAACATTACCTTGGAAGATGACTCAAAGGCTTTGAATGAAGTCGTTGTCATCGGTTATGGTGTAGCTAAGAAAAACGACTTGACAGGTTCCGTTACAGCTATCAAGCCAGACGAGAAGAACCATGGTATCATTACTTCTGCACAGGATATGATCCAGGGTAAGATTGCCGGTGTAAATGTCAACTCATCAACGGGTGCTCCTGGTGATGGTGCACAGATTCGTATCCGTGGTGGTGCTTCTCTTACTGCGAGCAACAACCCATTGATTGTTATCGATGGTATGCCTATGGATAACAATAATACAAAAGGTGTAAACAACCCTCTTTCTCTTGTCAATCCTAACGATATCGAGAGCTTCACCGTATTGAAGGATGCTTCAGCTACAGCCATCTATGGTTCCCGTGGTTCTAATGGTGTCATCATCATTACAACCAAGAAGGGTCGCAGCGGCCAGAAGCCACAGGTTTCTTACAATGGTACACTTTCGGTAAGTACTGTTGCCAAGAAGATGGATGTGATGAATGCTTCCGAATATACAGACTTCATCAAGAACTATTATGGTGAAGATTCTTCTGCCTACAAAGGTTTAGGCTGGAAGAAGTTCAATGAAGATGGAACTCCAGATTATTCTGCCGGCACATACGATACCGACTGGCAGGACGAGATTTACCATGCAGCTGTCAGCCATGAGCATAATGTAAGTTTAACAGGTGGCATCAGCAAGAAATCATGGTCAATGCCTTATCGTGTCAGCGTTGGTTACACCGGTCAGGAAGGTATTCTGAAGGGTTCTGACTATAAGCGAGTTACTGCCGGTTTCAACATCAATCCATCATTGTTCGACAAGCACCTTAACATTAATATCAACGGTAAGTATTCTTACTCAAAAACAAATCCAGGTGGACAGGATGCAGTAGGCGCAGCTGTTTCTATGGATCCTACTCGTCCTGTTAAGAGTAGTGATGAGAAATTCAAGAACTGGGGTGGCTATTGGCAGTGGGCATTACCTACTACCTCATATGACCCTACATTCCCATATAACCGCAACGACGATGCTCCAACAAACCCTGTAGAAAAAGTTGAAAACTACGATTTCTACAAGAGTGCGCATATTCTCTTGGGTAATGTAGAGGCAGACTATAAGATACATGGTTTCGAAGACCTTCATCTTCACGCCAACATAGCTGGAGAATATAGCACTGGTGGAGAGTACAACACCAACAATCCACAATCTACATACGGATTCTACTATGGTGGCAACAGCGAAAATAAGGAGAAGAAGTATAACGTTGTAGCTACTGCCTATGCTCAGTACACCAAGGATTTCAACAAGGCTAACCACTTCGACATCATGGCTGGTTACGAATATAGCCACATGAAATATTGGGGAGACCAGTGGAGCAAGTCTATGTATCCATCTACCTACGAAGGTAAGAATGATGCAGGCGAAGCTCTTGCAGGAACCGTGAAGTCTTACGATACAAGCAACTGGAAGGGACAGACTTACCTCGTGAGCTGGTATGGACGTGCCAACTATTCTTTGCTTGACCGTTATCTCCTTACATTCACTGCCCGTTATGATGGCTCAAGCCGCTTTGCAGACGGACACCGTTGGGGTTTCTTCCCATCAGCAGCCTTCGCATGGCGCATCAAAGACGAAAAATTCCTGAAAGATATTGATGCTATCAGCGACTTGAAACTCCGACTTGGTTGGGGTAAGACCGGTCAGCAGGATACAGGTAAAGAGTACTACACCGCTACCTATAAGAAGAGTACAAGTAATCACCACCTCTATCCAATCGGTGGTATTGCCAACAACCCAGGAATACTCTACCGTCCATTGGCATACAATGACGAATTGACTTGGGAGACGACTACTACATGGAACGTAGGTCTCGACTATGGTATGTTCGACCAGAGACTCACCATCAACCTTGATGGTTATATCCGCAAGACAACCGACTTGCTCAGCACAACAACCATCGCTGCAGGTCAGAACTTTGACAATGCTCTCTTGATGAATGCAGGTACATTGAAAAACAAGGGTTTTGAGGTAGCTATCACAGGTCGTCCTATCCAAACCAAGGACTGGTTTGTAGAATTGAGCGTCAACGCTGCTTACAACAAGAACGAGATTACCGAACTTGCAGGCGGTCGTGATTTGATGGAGGCAGGCATGCAGGTAGGTCAGAATCAGGCGATTACCTATCATAAGGTAGGAAAGCCAGCCAACTCATTCTTGGTTTACCAGCAGGTTTACGATGAGAGCGGACGTCCAATCATGGGTTGCTACGTAGATCGTAATGGCGATGGTACAATAGACGAGAACGACAGATACTTCTATAAGAATATCGTGGCTCCTTGGACAGGCGGTTTCAGCTTCAAGGTTGCATACAAGAACTGGGATCTCGGCAGTAATTTCCGTGCAAGCTTCGGAAACTATCTCTATAATGGATACGCAGAAGGTGCGATAAATACAAAAGAGGTATGTAGTGCAAAGGGATATTATAAAAATACCACAAAGGAGTTAGTAGCTCTTGGCTGGACTTCGTACAACTATCCTCTTACCGACTACTTCGTACAGAATGGCAGCTTCTTGAAGTGCGACAACATCACACTGGGCTATAACTTCAACAATCTGCTGAAGGGTGGCAACTACAAGGGCATCTCTGGCCGTATCTACGCCTCATGCTCTAACGTGTTTACTATCACCAAGTATAAAGGTATTGATCCTGAAGTAACATCAGGTAAGGACGACAACATCTATCCTCGTTGCCGCACATTCCTGCTCGGTCTGAACCTTAACTTCTAACAATTTAAAATAGATTTCGATATGAAACTCAATAAATTCAACATAATTGCCCCAGCAGCAGCTCTTCTGCTTTCAGCAAGCTTGAGCTCTTGCATGGATGACTTGAACAAGGGAAACATTGACCCTACTGTTGATGCCAATCCTAATATTACGGGCTTATACAGCAAGTGCTATGCTGGTCTTATCATGGAGGGTAATGACGGTAATGCCGATTTCTCTATCGACGACGCAGGTAAGTCATGCTTGCTCCGCAACCTGTTCAACTTCAACGAGGTACCTACCGACGAAGCCGCCTGCTGGTGGTCAGATGGCGGTATTGAGGATGTAACAAAAAATAAGTTCGAATCTGGTAATGCCACTCTGAAGAACCTCTACTATCGTCTGATGTCGAACATCTCTTACGAGAATCATTTCTTGAGCCTCGACGCAGCCCAAGAGGATAAAACTAAGTATGCAGAGGTACGTGTACTTCGTGCCTATAGCTATTTCTTGATGCTCGACTTCTTTGGAGACCCGACATTCATTGACAAGATTTCGCCAGAAACACCACGTCAAGCACACTCTTACAATTCAAAGTTTGAGGAAGGCAAAACATATACTCGCGCAGAGCTTCTTCAGTTAGGTCGTGAGTTCTTGTTCAACTGGGTAGAAAGCGAATTGCTTGCTGCAGAGCCAGACCTGTTGGAGGCAAAGCCAGAGACTGATACAGATCCAGACTATGGCCGCGTAGACAAAGGCACATGCTGGTTGCTCTTGAGCCGTCTGTACCTCAATGCCGGTACATACCTCAACAACGATGGTCAGAACAATCAATATTGGGATAAGGCTCTCGAATATGCTGAGAGGGTTATCAATTCAGACTATAAGCTCTTCGATGACAGCAAGATGTCTAATGAGGCTAAAGCTAATGGCTACAAGCCATACGACCTGCTCTTCATGGGCGACAATGGTTCAAATGGTGCAAGCTGCGAGGCTCTTCTGCCTTTGATGCAAGATGGTGACAAGACTCAGGGATACGGTGGCTCGATGTTCTTTGTTGCAGCTCTTTGGGATGCTACAATGCAGACTGTTACAGATAAGGATGCTGCCACTACTGCCAACACATGGTCAGGTATGCGTGTTCGTCCACAATTCGTAGAGAAGTTCTTTACCGATCCAAAAGTTGTGGTAAACAAGTCAGCTTCCGAAATCCGTGCTATGAACGTTGATGACCGTGCTATCCTTTGGGGTAAAGGCAACAGTGACGGCGATCGTACTTTAGAGATTGGTGCTAACGATAAGTTCGTCAAGGGTATTGCAACACCAAAATGGAATAACAACTATTCTAATGGTGGTACTCCTCACGACAGCTATAACGTAGATATAGACTTCTTCCTCTTCCGTGTAGCTGAGGCTTACCTCAATGCAGCTGAGGCTGAGATGCACCTCAATGGTGAAAGCTCGGCTAAGGCAAAGAAGTATATCGATGCTCTTCGCAATCGTGCCCACGCTGCCGTACGTGATTCTTATACTCTTAACGACGTGCTCGATGAGCGTGCCCGTGAGTTGTATTGCGAAGGTCTCCGCCGTACCGATTTGATCCGTTTCAACCAGTTTGGTGGCAGTCAGGCTACATACAATTGGGAACTCAAGGGTGGTAGTACTAATGGTACAACCTTCGCCAAGACCTATAATGTATATCCTCTCCCATCTTCAGAGGTTCTTTCTAACAAGAACTTGACTCAGATTGATGGATATAACGAGGTCAAAAACTAAAGTATAATAGAATTATAAAAGAAAACGCAATATGAAGAATAAATATATAATTGGTGCTCTGCTTGTCGGCATCATCAGCTTATTCGCATCATGTTCGGATGACAACGATTCAAACCCAACGCTGATTCAGCCTAAAGAGTTTGTGTTGAACACTCCTGCATATGCCAATGCGACTATTGATTTGGAAAAATCTACTGGTCTTGAGCTTACATGGTCACAGCCTAAGTACACAGCAGACAATGCCCCAATCAACGCAACATACGAGGTGCAAGTATCTCCAACCAACAGCTTCACAGTTTCTACTGATGAAGCTGCTGCAGACGAGAGTGGAGAAAAGGTGCCAGACTACGCTGTTCTTAGCAACACCACACAGAAATGTAATATTTCTGCCTCTGCAGAAGAAATGGACAAGGCATTGGTAAAGATACTTAAATGGACTGAAGGTAATGTTCCTGCCGAGCAGGAGATGTACGTTCGTGTTAACGCTTACATCCTTGAGGGCACAAGCCGTCTGAACCCTGTCGCTTCAAACTCAGTAAAGCTCAACGTAAAGCCTTACTATATTGAACTGAAGGATGCTGTTCCAACAATGTGGTATCTCGTAGGTAACATGTTTGGCGGCAAGTGGGCAGGTGACAAGAATATTGGTGTTGATGCGCTTCCTATGTTCTTGAAGCCTAACTTCTCTTATGACAAGAAGACTGGTGCTGGTGAGATTGAATACACCAACTACTTCCTTACAGACGAATTCGACGAAAAAGCAGAATCTGCTGTAGCAGGTTTCAAGATTCTGCCTTCAAGCTTCGATTGGAACTACAGTATGGACGGCGGTGGAAAGTTGAAGGACAATATCGCCTATCGTGGTTCAACTAATAGCGATGGTGGTCATATCCTTGCAGGAGCAGACGGTTACTACACAATCACATTGAACACCGCCAACAATACAGCCACTATGGTGAAGTACGAGGGTAATGTAACCAACTATGGTACTATCCAGATTGCAACCTCATTAGACGATTTCGCGAGCGACACTCCAATGCTTCCTTACAACACAGAGGGCGTTGAAAACCACGCTTGGTACTATGTGATGGAAGTTCCTGCCGGACAGACAGTAAGCTTCAAGTTCAAGATTGCTGGTTCTTGGGATACCAACTGGGGATATGGTGCAGAAGATGGCGCTGTCAACATGTATGGTAAGTGCGAGGCTAATGGTCATAACATCGGTTTGACTGAAGGCAAGTATTGCATCTCATTCAACGATATCACAGGTGCATTCAGCATCGTTAAATTGTAAATCACTTAAAGTATAGACAATTATGATTAAGAAAATATTATTGGGAATGACCCTGCTGATGTCTATGGTATCATGTACCGAAGACTACACAGATTGGGGTACCCCACAGTCAAATCCTCAGGAGGAAGCCGTATCATTCGGAAATGGTAGCGTAGCTCCAGTTGATGTCATCAACTTGGCAGATGTTACAGGAGATAAGGTAAAAGTAGCGAGCATTGTTGCTCCTACTTCTACCAAAGATACTTACACTCCAAGTTTCAAAATCAATTTCGACGGTCAGACTTTCGACATTGATGCTGATGGTAACATGGCAAAAGCTGACTTGGTAAATTACATCACAGGTAAGTGGGGCAAGCGCCCAACAGAGCGCGATATTGATGCTACTCTTGACGCATGGCAAAGCAATGGTTCAACAGCCGCAAAGATGGCTACATCTGAAACATTCCAGGTTAAGGCTATTCCTGAGGCTCCATTCATCGATGCAGCTTACTACCTCGTAGGTGACTTGACAGAATGGGGTTTGGATACCAAATTGAAATTTGCTCACTCTGATGCAGACGTTTATGAGGATCCTGTATTCACCCTTATGTTTACAACAACTAAGGACGACCAATGCTGGAAGATTATTCCACAGGGAAATGTAGATAAAGGTAACATTTGGGCTGTAGAAAATGCTCCTGAGGGTGTTGTTGGTATTGAAGTAGATGGAGATAAAGCTATGAGCGGTAAACTTCTTACTACCAACTCTGAGGGTAATAAGGCTGGCGCTGGTAAGATTGCCAAGGCTGGTATCTATCAGATGACAATCAACATGATGGACTACACTTATACCATCAAGCAGATTGCACCAGAATACTACCTTGTTGGTAAATTGCAGGGCTGGTCAGACAAACCTAAAGACAAGACCTGTCTCATGTATGCTGAGACTCCTATGGTTCAGAGCTATACCACTCAGTGGAACGACGATGCAAACCTGAAGATTTGGTTGGGTAGCGATTGGGGAGATTGGAACAATGCCTATGGTAGTGCAACAATGGCTGACGCCAACACCCCAACAGGTAACTTAAAAGTTGACAACAAAGCTGGTGCTATCGTTTGCCCAGAACCAGGTGCTTACTATACGTTCACAGCCGACTTCTCTACCATGACTTACTCATGGACTAAGCTTGAGAACCAGAATCCTACAGCATACGAGAAAGTTGGTCTTATCGGTGTTGGCGGTGACTGGGACAACGATGTTGACATGACTGAGGTTACACCTCACAACTGGTTTATTGAAAAAAATATCCCAGAAGGTAGCTTCAAGATTCGTGCTAATCATAAGTGGGACGATGCAGCCAACTGGGGCTTTGCAGAGGGTCAGGAATTCTCTTCAACTGGTAAGTTGATTACAAGCGGAGGCAGTAAGGATATTAAGATTGCTGCTGGCAAATACCGCATCTTCTTCAATGATATTACTCTCGAGTATGCTATCATTGCTGTTGCAGAATAAACATTTATTTTAATAATACATTATAGGCGGCTCTCAATTCCGGGAGCCGCCTATTTTTTTTCGTTCTCCTCCCCCTTTTCAAGTATTTTTTCCCTAAAACCTTGGAAGTTACGAGGAA
>ENA-UAKS01000113-UAKS01000113.1-human-gut-metagenome-genome-assembly--contig:-NODE-113-length-36794-cov-7.921500_pt1 | contig 36794 bp, 38 predicted proteins | sample MGYA00243692_ERZ654452 | MGnify/ENA primary metagenome ERZ654452 (study PRJEB26926, sample SAMN06164442) | human gut metagenome | biome: ENVO:00009003; feature: ENVO:2100002; material: ENVO:00002003...
CCATACACAAACCTCCCGCCTGTTAGTTTTTCCTAACAATAACTTTATAAATTAATCTTCCATTTTTTTCAAGTCCCAATTAGTTCAAAATATACCAATTGGTTTTTCTTTTTCTTCTTGGGATATTTTTTATCTACTTATTTTCTATTATGTGTTCTTACTACGGCTGGAAACAAAAAGAAACTCCGTAATCAATATTCATCAATTACAGAGTTTCTCAAATGCTTCCTCACAACTATTTATAATGCATCAAACTTCCCTCATCGAAGGTATATTCTGCTGTATGAAATGGATAGGACACCTCATCCTCATAATACCACGGATCATCCTCATGCAAAGGATTCTTTAGCAAATGAAATTCTTGTGCTGGCATATAGCCCTGTGCCAGAAGGAATGCTTTCTTCCCTTCCGCATTTTCGCATAAATCTACAACCATAACTACATGTCCCGGACTTCCACCCTTTATAAAAATATCGCCAATCTGCATTTGCTCCATGCTAATTTTCTTGGAATCAGATTCCATATTCATCGTACCAGAATAGGCAAATACAACACGCATAAACTTCTGAAAAGAAGCATAACTACTATCATTCCCTGCTGCCGTTCCCCATGATACATTGTTCCCATCCACACAAATGGTGTATCCCTGACTCCATTTACTAAAATCTGCCACAAATCCACTTCCTAATGTAAAACAAATTTTATCGTACTGTCCGCGCTGATAATAATACTCTCCAAAGACACGCATGACCGAATCTGCGCATTGTTGTAAATCTTCCTTTTCTAAAGGTAACTTGAACACCGCTATATGTACATTTTGTTTTTTCTTTTTCTTTCCATTATATAGCAACACTGGACTTCCATCTGGTTTCATCTCATATCCCCGTAAAAAAGCTCCTAAACTATTCTTTTCCACCTTTATTCGACTATAACCTTTTGGTGTCCGAATTCTTGTTTTTAAGGTATTCCCTTTTTTATTTATATAATTATAGGATTGCTTTTTCGATTTTTTATCCGTTTTCTTTTTTGTTACAACGCTATCTGTATTGTGTATTCCATTTTCATTCACAATATGACATCCCTGCATCAGCAAACCCATTCCTGCTACTGCCAAAACAAACAATACTTTCTTTTTTCTATTCATCTTTTTTCATTTCCTCTTTTACTTTTTCTAAAATTCCAATATCTGCAGGCAACCACTGAACCATAGACAATTGCTCCCTTGTCAACCATTTTGCATCGGTATGTTCTTTTAGTACCAATTCCTCTTTTGCTACACACCAAAAACAATCCATAGACAAATGAAAATCTGGATAATCATATTCTACCGTGTCCAGTTGCTCTCCAACAACTATCTTTGCATCTAACTCTTCCTGGATTTCTCGCACTAATGCCTGTTGTGGAGTTTCTCCCCATTCTATTTTTCCACCAGGGAATTCCCATCCACCCTTCCATGCTCCATAACCTCTCTGTGTGGCAAAAATCACAGACTGTCCTTGCTGATTTTTCTTATGCAACACGGCCGCAACTACCCTGACTTTTTTCTCGAATAGTGCTATTTTAAACTCTGTCAATTTTATTTCTGCCACAAAACCATATTCCTTAAATGCCTCCGTCACTACTGTAGCAAAAATTTCTTCTTTTCCCTGACAGGCGCATATTCCTAATGGCTCAATAAATGCTGTACTTCCATTACCAAATTGAATTTTGTATGGTACCTGCTGCTCTTTTAATTTTGCATTGACATGTGCGACTATATTATAGGTTAATTTTCGCATTTCTTCCTCCTGTTTTTTATGTACTTTTTCTACCCTATGCATTAACTGCGAAAAATCCAGACATTCGGATACCTTACCATTCCTTCAAAATTTCTTGTGTAATCTCTTCCGTTCTTTTTCGAATGCTAATTTCATCCCAAATCTCACCTTTATCATATAAAGATGTTACATCCTTAGTATAAAGCAAATAATCGTATTTTTTGATACCAGCTTTCCTACCTTCTCCCTCCATCTTGCGCTTAAACTCATAATTTCGAACAGATGAATTCAGATTAGAAACCAAAAGTGCCATATTACCAATTTCATAAATTGCAGCCGCACGCGTTTCTTCCGCCAAGTCAACGTCTTGAATTTCTTGACCAGTGCCATAATCCTTGACACTTGGACTACCGACAGGCCAAAATTCCTTCCATTTCTGAGGCATTATATGCTCAAGTGTATAACAATATTTCAACTCTTTTTCTCCACACTTTGTGTCATTATAGCGCCTTTTTAATTCTAACCAAAACAATAATAATGTAGCATGTTTGTTTGAAATAGACTTTAATTTTTTAGAAAAAATATCATCGTTTATCTCATTCTGTCGATCTTTAATAAGGTCATTTATTGTAATTTTTCCCGATAGCAACTCAGCGCAATTTTTATTAAAATTCTTAGTAGATGAACCACAGATAACATATCGAATAGCGATTTTTTCCAACATTTTCAATTTATTCACCAAATCACTTGGAAGGTTTTCTTCATCCAAATCATCATAATTACTCAATAATTTAAGAATATATGCATGAAATGTTGAAATACCGCATACATTCAAGACATGAAATACACGTTGTATTGGATTATTATATGAATATAGTGTTGTTGCATCAAACGAGCAGAAAAATTTTCTATATATCTCCCCGTAATTGCAAATCTCAATAATAAACTCCAATAATTCTTTTGTGTTCAAATTCTTTGAATACTCTTTATATATAGTTGGCAAATCCGACATTTTATGTTTCTCTGGATTATAAATTCCCTTAATCAAAGCAACGCAATGCAAAAGTATCTCCAAATTATCTCTTGTTATTCGACCAAGAGATCTAGGTGTTGCCCAATATTCGATTGTAACACCATCTATCCCGAATGTTCTTTCCCAAGTATTCTTATAAATTTCTACCACATCTTCTTTCGAAGTGATATCCATTGCATCGTCATGAATTTGAATCGTAATAATATTTTTTGATTTACAGATTTCGTCAACCTTGTCTATTGCATGCTGAAAAATACTATTCTTAATTGTGTCTGCACAAGTTAATCTAACCCCTGCACTGTTTACCGTGTCAAAAATTGCCTGCTCGTTTTCATTAGCCTCTAAATCAATTTTAACAAGTACTTTTGCATTTTGATTTAACAACAACTCCCACAATTTTGCGGTCTGAGTATCATTATTAGCAAGATAAAGGCAAAAAAACTTATAACACTGCAAAATACCATCTGATAATTTCTTATCTTTAGTCACCTCATCTGGCATAATAATTTCATCTAGTTTTCCTGTCATTTCGCCACGTATAACCTTATTAAACGACGGTGCATCCACAAGTGAATGTTGAATTTTTGCCTTTCTTATTGCACTAATACTCTTTTCCTTAAAAAAAAGCATATCTTGCATCTGTCGCTTTAAATCTCCCTGAATTTCATCATCATATGTACTCAATGGTAAATTATCATAACACGCACGTAATAATATGCTCAACGTGGTAAGCCTCTGCTGACCATCAATTAACGACCAACGAGGTATTTCTCCACTTTCTGTCTTTAGTGCCTTAAGAATAATTGAGCCTAGAAAATGACTACTATTATCATCCAACAAATCTGTTATCAAATCTCTCCAATTATCATTATTCCATACATACCCTCTCTGAAAAAACGGAATTTCAATTCTTATAGGGCCACTCATAAATGTGAATGAGTTCTCATGTGCTTCCATATATACTTACTCCTTTCTCATTCTTTTGTACATATATAAAACATGCTCAAGATTGCATTTTCATCACTTGGTCCCTCAACTATTACAACAATTACTTTTTTCTCACTCATTATGCAGGCTCCTTCCTGCTTTTCGGAATGCTCTTGCAATCTTTAAGCTATCCGTTTCCTCATAAATAAGTTCATTCTGTCCACCAAGTGTAATGCTTCGAATATACATACTTCGAAGATTATTCGTATTTTTCACATTTTTTATATGAATATATCTGTTATTCGGATTAACAGTTGAGAACATAATGTTTTTTTTGTCAAGCATTTCCAACGCTCTTAAATTGTGCGATGTAAAAATCAACTGACCTTTTGCACTCTTGCTAAAAATATCCAATAACTCACCAAGCATATACTCAAAAATACCAGCATCTAATTCATCTATCACCAAACAAATTGAAGGATTACCAAATGCCTGAATCAATACATTTAGTATTGAAACAATCTTAATAATCCCCTCAGATTCCATACGAATTGGAATAGGTTTCTTACCATCTCTGACAGACATCAGTTCAACCTTCCAGCCATCTTCACCAGAATCCAAAGACTGCCTTCCATAATCCTTTACATCAATACTCATACCTGGAATAATTGTATAAAGCACTGTATTTATCTGATTTACAATTGTATGAAGCAATTTTTTCTTTTCTATATCCAAAACAACTGGCTCCATAAGCGGAACGGCAAAGTCTCCCTTCATGCCCATTTGATCTTTTTCAACACGAAATGCCATAGGAAGTAAAAAATTTGCAGAAATCATTCCCGAATACGTATTTCTAATTACGAACAAATCTCTCAGAGCAAAGTTAAACAACGAAGTAATCACAATTCCATAATTTCTGAAATCATTATCATATTCTTTGCAGAAGATTTCCCTACTACTTTCGCCAAAAATATAAGAACAATTGCTCTTTTCAGCCATTTTTCTTGCAACAATAAGATCCATTTTAACTTCTTTATCTTTTTCTACAAGTTCATCCAATCTCTTCTGTGGCTTAAAGATTGTATCAGTCTCAGACCTCTGATAATCCATAAAAATATTCTTATTTGTCCTTGTTCCATCTTGATTTATGGCACAATTTAAATATTCTCTTTCAATGCTGATTTCACTATCTTTTTTCATCAAGCAAATATGATACCCTACTTCAAAAAGAATACCATTCCAAAATATCTTAAACTCTGCATTTACTTCAGCATCTGAAGCATCCACATCAATATAATCAATCATCGTAAATCTCATCGAGCTTTTCTTTCAATGTTCCATCCTTTGCATATGGCAGAGCATCGACCTGCTTGAAATTATGTTTTGTAATCTTCACATCTTCATCAAATCCAAGAATATAACTCGTTGCGATTTTATAAATAATCTCTGTCGGAGCTAATCCATAAACCTGCTTTTCAAAGATATGTTTCAGCCTGTCATACTTATCTGGATACAAACGTTTCATCTCATCGCTCTGATATAAACGCTTTACAATTTCCGCAATATACAGACCTGATTTCATATACAAATCAATGAATGTTTTATCTGGTAAATCGAAGCATCCCGGATTTTCTTCTTCCAGCATATCCACCATCTTTTTCACCATTGTCTTCGGTGTAAAAATCTGATTCGTCTTCTGTGGCGGAATATAATCAAAAATATCTTCCACACTTTTTTCATCAAAATAATCTGCCAGTTTCTTCTTCAATGCAAGAAATTCTTTCACTGAATCATCGAATACAACAGGGTCAAACAACTGACCTTCAAACTCTTTTTCCTCTCCTGTTTCCGGGTCAGTATAAGAACCACCATCACGCAAAAATCTGAACTGGTCAAGAGTAATACTTGTCACTTCTTTGAATACATTATTTGGAATAACTGTATCAAATGTTGCAAGTGTTACTTCATTGTTGCCATACGCCATCAAGAATGATGGAATTGTTCTTGAGAATCCTCTCAGATGGTCACGAATACCTTCTTCAATTACAGATTTCTCACGTTCACGCTTATTTGTCTCAACTGTTTTTACAACATCTTTCTTTGATTCTTCCACAAGTTTCTCTAACCCTGTTTTCAGTGTTTCCTGGAACTGTTCTGTTGCTTCTTCAATCTTTTTATCAAATTCCTGATTGATTTCTGCCGTTGAACGTCCTGTCTCATGACGAGACTGCAAAGCGTCTGTTCTCTCCTGTTCAATCGTATTTTTATCAATCGTGTAATTCGTAAATGATTTATCAATCAGATTATCCGCAACACCATTGATTCTTGATTCCAGCTTACGCTTGTCCGCTGGTTTCATCTCTGAACCATATGTATTCTTCGCTTCTGCAAGAATATTTGCAGTCATCTGATTATGCGTATTTGATTTCAATTTATCCAATGCAGATGAAGCTGTTTCAGGTGTGTCAACAATCTTTGATACTGTTGAAATTACATCCTCTGTCGGTGCAAAAATCTTATCACCAAACACATCATTCGTTACACCGATGATAATATCATCTGGTACATCAACTTCTCCTTCATCGTTCAATGATAATTCATCTTTCACTTCTTCTGAGAAGTTCACTTTTCCCTCCGGTTCATCCACCGCTTCTAAGCTAGAAATAATATCCATTACAGCCTGTGGTGCACTGAACACTTGCGAAATATTCTGGAACAGGAAGTTACTCATGAATCCTCTACGTACAACTTCAACTGAACGGATTTTTCTCGGAAGCGTCAATACTTTTTCAGCATCCAATTCAATCAGTTCACCGTTTTCATCTTCACCAATTACAGGGAAGAAATTCAACAGTTCCTTGATATGTTCCTTACGAGTTTCCAAATCCCCTCTACCAGCTGATGTGTCAGCAGACAAATCATTTGCAAACTCTTCAAAAATGGTCAATGTTCTTGCCGGGTCAAAATCAAATACATAAGCATTTTCTTTTCTTGCGTAGCTGGAACCATTTTTGAATAAACAAGGATTCTGAGCACGGAATGCAGCCTGCATATACAGAGCCGGACTTTTCACATTACTCAGCATCAATACAGCTGTCCATTCTGGAATTGTAATTCCAGTGGTCAACTGACCAACAGATAACGTGATGGTCTTATCGTATTTGCTGATTGCATCTACAACTTTATCATATGATTTCTTTGTTTCCTCATCGTCATCCATCTTGCCATCACCAGCAGCAAGAATGATTTCATAATCCTTGAATACAGGATGGTCATGTAATTTCTTAGCCAATGCTTTTGCACTGTCTACTCTACCCAGCAACCAGAATGTGTGCTTGAGTTCATCTCTAAGTTCCGGCGTTGAAAATGGGAATTTCTCCTGCAAAGTCATTGCATCCAAAAATTTATCAACCGAAGAATCATACTTGAATTTTTCATTATTTGTACTGAAAAATTCATTCAAATCAAACGCATATTCTTCTGTTTCTCCATTGATTTCAACACCCTGCTGCAATTCGTCTTTTACAATTTCAGACATCTGATATGTAAACAGATTCAGCTTTGGCAATGCTGCATATGGATTTTCTTCCTCAGAAGATACATCCCAATCCCGCTTTGCTGTCTGCTCATCAGCGTATGTCCAGTTATAAATTGCATTATCATCAAACTTATTGTTTGCCAACGCCTTGAACGGTGTTCCTGATAAATGCAATGTGAATTTACGATTGATGCGGTCAAATGCCACATCAGTCTTATATGTATCGACACCCTCATGAGCTTCATCAATGACCAGAACATCCCAGTTCATTTCAGCAACTTCACGCAATTTGTCAATTCCGTTTGTACTGAAATACTTTGAACCTTTCATGTCCTGAAGACTTACAAACTCAATACAGTTTCCATAGTTCTCAGCATCACCATGAGCAATCAGTGAATTTGTATATTCACTTCTTGACAATACACATGGTCTGCCCTTTAAGGCATCCACTTCACTAACAAACAGATACCCTGATTCCGTTCCTAAGAACTTCATGTAATCTTCATACCAGCTGTTAGCAATTGCAGGTCTGTTCGTTACAATCAACACAGTCTTTGCACCTGACTTCTTACAGAAATCATATACAGACAGTGTTTTTCCAAATCGTGGTTTTGCGTTCCACAAAAACTCACCGTTTTCATGGTCATTTTTATATGCAATGGTCTTATCAACAACATCTTCCTGTTCACTACGGAGCTGATACGGTACAACTGTTGATAAACTCTGCAAAATTCCATGATTTGCCCTGAAATCATAGAACTTAATTTTGGATTCCTGACCTGTCACATGGAACCATTCATTATTTTTACCGGATTCCTGTTCAATGCCGGATTTTCTAAGATAAGCATGAAAATCCTTATCTGTAAAACGTTCGCCGGAACCATCATCAAAAAGAGCGTTGCCCTTCCATTCCAGATTCCATTTTACATCCGCTGTATGGGTCTGCTGTTTGATACGTGTTTCAACATCTTGTTCTGTATACCCAATCTTTGTCCATCCGTTATGTCTTGCAATTTCAGGAGTGGTATACGCATAAATCATCGGCGTAACACTTTTCGCCGTGTTAATATCAGGCTTTCGCATTTATTCCATCTCCTTTACATTGGTCTCAATGAAGTTGATTTCTTCATCGGAAAGATTGTATTTTTTATAAAGCTGCTTATCAATATTCGCAATAGACTGTGACCAGTCAATATCTGAGGATGATGTAAAATCTTGAAGTGGTACATATTTCCATTTATCAGGAGTTATATCCTGCGTAGTTTTCAAAATTCCAAGCATTGCTCTTGCAAATTTAGTCTTAATATACTTTAATGTAGTCTCGACTTCATAATTTGTATCAAAAATTCCAATACTTAAAAATGTCTCTGTTGAGCCATCACCCGGATTTCCTACAATTGGTGAAGATATTAATTCTCCAAAACTTCCGACACCATTTGCTTTAGGTATAAAAATCTTAAATTTATCAAGATTTACCACTTGATTGACATAATCTCGTCTAACAAACTTATATACTCTCCCATTATTTTCACGACCAAGAATTCTAATATAATCATGTGTTTCGTCAGGGATTTTATCATAAAAAATTTGTGGTAATCTTTCAAAAATATTGGTTGACATATCATACGCATGACCTTTACTCAACTGACTAATAGCTTCTGGATGGTCTTTATGCATTACATTCGTTAATCTATATGCAGTTCGTGTTACAACAATATTGCTTAACGAATGAAATTTATCATCAATAATCTTGCGTAAAATATCATTTAATTCAAAATGCTTTGTAAACACTTCAATTGCTCCAAAATCACATTTATTATCATGATATGAAATAGCAACACCTCCCTTAATATCAGTATTTGGGAAAATTTTGCTTGCATCATCTTCATAATGTAACACTTTAAAATGTTCATCATTAAGCATTTTTTCATTCCACGCTTTAGGTGTACTTCCTGCATTAAATAAAAATCTTGCTGGATGAATCATTTCAACTTTATCTGCAACTTGATATGCTGCATCTAAAAACTTATTATATACAGGCGGTGCAAAGCCTTTATTATCACCTATTGTATCTTCCTGATAAGGTGGATTTCCAATAACAAAATCAAATTTCATGACCTTATCCCTCCTTCATACTTTTGTACATTACGCTTTTATCTTCTCGCCAATCATGGATTTTACAATCTATTGTCTCCGGCAATACTTCTTCTGGTTCCGGCTCGGATTCATCCGCAATTCCCATGATTTCAAACATGGTCATCTGATGCGTTTCATTTTCCCCTTTTTGCTCACATACAGCACCTACATATGGAATAACACCATGTATTCCATCCATCTGCCATAAATTCCAGCTGATAATATCTGCAATACGCTTCAATGATGAATCTGTCGGTCCTTCATTCCATCTGTCCCATGTATACTCACAGAATGTTTCAAGAAGATTGATTCTTGCAATCAGCAAATTATCTCCCTGATATTCATATCCATATACACTTTCAAATGCACGATACACCCACTGATTCCACGTTTTACGGGTCTGTGTATTTTCATTGACAATACGCAATTTTCTGTCTAAAATTCCGATTCTATTATGAATCGGGATAATCTCACCAGTCGCAGCATCATAGCGTGATACAAGATATGGAGCTTCCCCACAAGTGATTTCCAATCGTTTAGAATCCACGTAATCCTTCCAGGATTTTCCGTCTGAAAACTCAATCTTATCCTCTGTCGGAATCCATTCATGGTCTTGCTCTACATTGAATACATTTTCACGACCAAACCACTCTGTATCACAATGATTATTCATTTTATTGCAAATCCATGACGGAGTAAATACCTCTGCTTTCTTTCGTGTACGAAGTGCCTGTTCTTCCATGCTCTTTGATACACGAGGACGAATATCAACTGTATTACCCGAAAGAATCTTTTTCGTGATAGGCATTGTAAAATCAACACCATCATACGCATCCGTGGCAAAAATGATATTCTTTTCAGTTGTTCTATCCTTCAAAAGCAAATTCAATGCTACGTTTACTGGATGAGATTTCAAGTCAATTAAGTCTGACATAAAATCTTCCTTTCTTATATATTTAATATCTACACGATATATATTCTATATTTATTTTGATGGATATATGGATAACTCTCCGAGTTCCCCACATACCCACAAAATCGGCTACTACTGCAGATTCCACTCCACATATCTATTTATACATGCATTACCAATTGTGTGTATTCATCAGCAACTAATCTGAAAAATGCAGACAAACTCAAGACATGTGCCTTTGCTTTTGTTGTAAGACGTTCTTTTTCATCCTTGGTCATAGATACAAGTGCTGTTGCTCTTGTATCTCCACCAGCAGATTTCTTCGGTGTCTTCACCGCTGCTGTCACTGCTGCATCATGTTCTTTTTCTGTATCACTTTCAAAACGGTCTAAAAGACTTGTCATATTCTTTTTTGTTCTTGCCATTTTAATCATCTTCTTACATTCTGTATTCCTACACAAAAATAAATATTATATATCTATATTATAGATACAAAATATCTATTTTACAATCAGTTTCTTACTTTTTGCCTATCTCTTTTCGACTGGCAAACCTGCAAGCTGACTGATTTTATCGCATATCTGATTTACAGCCTGTGTAGCATTGAAATATTTATTGATTTCATTGGCAGAACAAGAATAATTCCGTACTCTTGCAACAATTCACCATTCCTGTCATTTTCATAAAAAAATTGCATTCTTTTTCCCAAAACTGTATAATAAAGTAAGGGGTTGTTACCGCATCCTTTTCATTTTCAAAAGGATGCGTATTTTATTATTACCAAAGGGGGAATGGTATTTATGAAAATTCAAGATTTTACAGACATGAAAAGATTTCAGGAAATTATGCAAAACTGGGCTTCTGCTACTGGTCTTGCTACCGTTGCAGTAGATGCTGACGGCAATTATATTTCAGATTGTTATAATTTCACAGACTTTTGTATGAAGTATACCAGAAATTCAAAAGAGGGAAAAAGACGTTGTGAAAAATGCGACAAAGAATGTAGTGGCGTTTATTATTGCCACGCAGGGTTGATTGATTTTAGCATTGATCTGGTCCTACACGATCAAAAAATAGGGGCTGTTATTGGCGGACAAGTTCTTCCCGAAAATCCAGATGAAGACAAATTTCGTGCTGTTGCCAAAGAAATCGGAGTAAATGAAACTTCTTATATTGAGGCTCTCAGAAAGGTAAATGTTCGTTCCAAGACACAGATTGAAGCTGCTGCATACCTACTGGGAGATGCCTTAAATAACTGTATTTCCGCAAGTTACAATCAAAAATACAACAGCAAACTATTAGAACATCTGGAAGGTGGAATTGCTGACTGCCATACTCTGGTACAAGAAATCAAGGCAAATACATCAAAATTATTTAACATTCAAAAGCAACAAAAAATGTTGGCTTTAAATGCCAGTATTGAAGCTGCAAGAGCGGGAGAAGCCGGACGTGGATTTTCCATTGTTGCAGACCAGGTGGAAAAATTATCACAAGACTGTAATACACTAAATTCCTCCATTTCCGAAAATATTGAAAAAATTTCCTATGTCATTGATAAATTAACAAACGAGAAAGAAAGATAAATTAATCAGGAATGTGCTTTTGTATCATTTTACAATACGCACATTCCTTTTTTTATGCTTAAATTACTATGTATGAGGCAACGATTCCGCCTCTATTATGTTTATCATGCATTTATATCTGTATAACTACAATCACTGTTCTTTTTCTTGTTCTCCAATCAATACATTTTTTCCTTCGAATGCAAAACCATATTTCCGTATTTGTTCTTTTTTAAAACCTCTTACAAGCAACTCTGTCTCATATTTTTTCTCTTCAATTTGCGAAAGAGCAACCTGTACCGTTTCCTCTAAGGAATGTTCTTTTTTTGCATTGAATACCTTAAATTCTAAAATGATGGAATCCTCTGCCTTATCCTTTGGTTCTATCATTACATCATAACGACCAAATCCACTTTCCCGATTGGAAGTAATCCAATATTTTTCTGAAAGTTCCACAATCAAGCCACGTACGAATCCATGATAAAAACGTTCCGGTTATCTTTGGGAAGGTCCTTTTCCAGTATCAAAATTACTAAATACCTGCTCGGATACAAGATTCATATATTCGTTCATTTCTTCTACATTGCCACAAAGCATTGCTTTGACAAAATCATTGTAATCCCATTTTGTTTTTTTAAACCATCCACGTACCATCTTACGAAACATTCTTTTTACTTCCTGATTAGTAAGTGCCAGTTCGTATAATGGTTCTTCGTCTTCGCTGATTTGGTCCATCTGTTCATATTTGAGGACTTTTAAATAGCCACTGGCAAGCATCAGACTCCAAACTGCATCTTCATCCTCATCCAATTGATCATATACGATCTGCTCATCAATAGGACAATGAATGCTATCACCTTTTAGTAATATCTCAAAGTTACTCTTTAATTGATTGCTTCCTTCTTGCAATAATTTACTTACCAATCTATTACTGCTGGTGTTTGCCCAATAGGTATCAAATTTCCCCTTCATTTTTAGAAAGTTAATAATAGACCATGGATTGTAGATGTCTTTTTGTTTTCCAAATACAAATCCATCGTACCACCACTTTACCATTTCTTTCTTACTTCCGTATCCATAATTTTCCAAAGTAGTAAACACTTCTTCTGTAAAACCAAACGCTGTTTCGTATTCGTTAGAGGTCGTTGTAACTACCATAAGATTATTTAGGTCTGAACATACAGATTGGCATTGAACACTTGACGAAGTTCTTATGAGTCTAGTGTGAAAGCCCACCTCGTTCACTCGACGAGGTTCCTTCGAGGTCAGTGACGATGGTGCTACTCCAACCCTCGTAATTCCAGTCTTTACAGCTCGTTCAAGTGAAGTATTCGTCTTAAAAGTAGCATTAAAAAGATTTCTTGTGAAATTTATTAATTCGTCCCAGTATCCATTTACATATGCTTCTTGCATTGGAGTATCATATTCATCCAAAAGGATAATCACCCTTTTTTCGTAATGTTTATGAAGGTATTGCGATAAGCGATGCAACGACATACTAACAAAGGCATCGTTCATATTTTCTTTTTTTTCTATTGTTTCCCGTATATAAGATTTTTCATTTTCTATAATATTTTTGCTTTGAAGCAAATAGTTATGATTGTCATAAAGATCTGCAATCATTCTACAAATTTTTTCTCTTGTGTTTACAAATGTATTCTCTTTTATATTTGCAAAAGAAAGGCTGTTTTCTTCCCTTTATTGTAGCAAATACATGCGTTTGAAACAAGAATCATTCAGGGATTTTTACGGACAAAATCAACATTCTAATATTCCAACTTTTTATACGATTGAATACATATTCTATCAAAGAATGCTTACGAAATATCAATCCCCCATCTGCTTTTTAGAATGCATTTTCTGATAAAGAAAAAACGGATAAGAAACCAGATGTCCCAGCTTCTTATCCGCATACTCTTTTTCTATTTTATATCAAGTCAGGGATATTCGCAATCCGTTTTGGTACTTTTGTCAAGGATATTCGCAATCCGTTTCGCTACTTGCTCCTATAAAAGCGTATTCCCCTTTCACTTTATCCCATCAAGGAAAAATGCCCTTTATTTCCTCCGCAAAAATCAATTTTTTCAAGGCTACAATATAGGCACCCATACGATAGGTACAAGAATATTGTTCTACTGCCTCCTGTATCTCTGCAAACGACTGCGTCATCAGTTTTTCCAGCATATCATTGACTTGATTTCGTTCCCAAGTTAATTCCTGTATGTTCTGTACCCATTCAAAGTACGATACGATAACGCCACCGCTATTGGCAAAAATATCTGGAATTAACAGGATGCCTCTTTCTTTCAATATGGCATCTGCTTCTGTTGTAGTTGGTCCATTTGCAGCTTCTACGATATAACGACATGCCAGCTTTGGTGCATTTTCTTCTGTAATCTGATTCTCCAATGCCGCAGGTACTAAAACATCGCAGGCACAGGTCAAAACTTCCGCATTGGTAATGTGTGTGATGTTAGGTGCCTCATACTCCTTTAATAATTTTCCCGTCTGCTCTACAAAATCCGAAATTACATCCATATCCAAACCATCTGCACAGTAAATACCACCAGAAACATCGCTAACGGCTACCACCTTTGCACCTCTATGATGAAAAATCCTAGCAGCATTGCTTCCTACATTTCCCATTCCCTGAATGGCTACCGTCGTCCCAGCAAGTTCTTTTCCAACCGTCTTTAACAAAAGTTTTGTACTGATCACCACACCTCGCCCGGTCGCTGAATTTCTACCTCTGGAACCACCGAGTTCAATTGGCTTTCCTGTTACAACGCCAGGACATGGTTTTCCCTGCAACTGGCTATAGGTATCCAACACCCATGCCATGGTCTGTGCATTGGTGTTTACATCCGGTGCTGGAATATCCGTATCGGCTCCAATGATTGGTGCAATTGCAAAGGTATATCTTCTGGTAAGATTTCTTAATTCCCTTTTGGATAAAGTCTTGGAATCCACCTTCACTCCACCTTTTGCTCCTCCATATGGAATATTGGCAACGGCACATTTTAAAGACATCCACGTTGCTAATGCTTTTACTTCACTTAATGTACAATCCTCATGAAATCGAATTCCACCTTTAAACGGTCCCCGAATGTTAGAATGTTGTACACGATAACCTTCAAACACCTTTACGGTCCCATCATCCATTTCCAAAGGTAAATACACCTTTGTCTCACGCTGTGGGTTCTTTATAATGTCAAACATCGTTTTATCTATTTTACCAACTTCCATGGCCTCTTCCATCGTTGCCACTACGTTCTCATACGGATCATATACTTTTGCCATAATCGTCGCTCCTTTTCCTGCAAATCTTTGTGTAACCTTTTATACCATTTTGCTTGAGGCAGGTACCTTGTTTCTTTATGTATCAGACTATAAAGTATGTTTTCGCCGGCTTTGGTTTTGACCTCTTACACACCCACATCTTATGCCCTCCTTTTTCTTCCGTCAATACTTTTTTAAAAGAGGAAATTTCTTTATTTTTTTCAGCCCAAAACTTTATTTTCTTTTGTCTTTTTATTCCTTCACTTTCAAAAAGTAAGTCAAACAAATCTATTTATCTTTTTTCCAAAATGTACCACTAGCATTTTTTCCCTTCATTGCTATACTAAAATTATGTAGAACTTTACAGGTCTGTAACAATCCGGAGGTGCATAAACATGAAAAATAATGAATTAGATTCCATTGATAAACGAATTTTAGAAATCTTACAAAAAGATGCCAGAACCCCTTTAAAGGAAATTGCCAAGGAGTCTTATTTAACTGCTCCTGCTGTTTCCACACGCATTGCACATCTGATTGAAAAAAATTATATTACCGGTTTTCATGCCACTCTAAATCCAGAGTTGCTTGGGTATCATATTAAAGCATTTATAAATCTGGAAGTTGCTCCCAACGATAAAAAAGAATTCTATCCATATATCAAAAAATGTCCCAATGTCATTGAATGTAACTGTGTAACCGGAGATTACTCCATGCTGCTGGAAGTACAATTTTATACAACCAATGACCTGGATCAATTTATTGGCGAATTGCAAACATTTGGGCGTACAAAAACCCTTATTGTATTTTCTACTTCTGTAGAACATCGTGGAGTAAAAGTTCTTTAAAAAAAGCAGGCATCCTTTTTCAGATGCCTGCCTGTTCTGTTTCTATTTTGTATCCTTACAAAATCTTTTCTACTACCCCATTGTAGTTTCTTCTAAAATCCTTCTTATTCAATTTTCCTCTGGCTGCCTTTGGGCTTTCAACATCCCCCCAATAACAGCCATACTTTTTTATATGATAACTCATATTCCATAAATGCATTGGAAAATGAGTATCCATCCAAACTATATGCCGTCATTCTAAAACATAACAGACATGAGCAAGGTTATGGAAAAAAAGCATAACACCGTAGTCACCATAATTCCTCTGGACAATAACTCTGTGTCCTCTCCAACCTTTTCTGCCTGTATAAGTGGTAGATTTGCCACAGGCATTGCTGCCATCAAACAAAACGCCTGTACCATTTCTGTTGGAAAATGCAACGCTTTTAACAATACCACCAAAACAATCGGTACCAGCAGCATACGGATTACAATGTAAATCCAAATACTTTTTTCTTTTAGTCCCTCCTCAACGGAAGACTTGGCAATAGACACACCTAACAACGCCATAGACAAAAAAACCGTAGCATTTCCAAGATAAATAATGCTATTGGAAAGTACCACTGGAAGTTTCAGATCAAACCAGAATACCACCAATGTCAAGAGTGCCATAATCGTGCCCGGAGAGAAAATCTTTTTTAAATCGATCCGTTCCCCTTTTCCACCCAATACAGTTACTCCATGGGTATAAAAAAGCAGGCAATACATCACATTACACACAATGACATACAACATAGCACTGTCACTTAGTACAGCCCTTCCCACAGGGATTCCAATGAAGCCTACATTTGTGTATACAGTCATTACATTATAAAATTTTTCTTCCGATTTTTTGATAGGCAACAGTTTGGGTATCACATATCCTAATACACATAAACAAGCATACAATCCAATACCTACGCAAATGGCATTTAACAAATCCTTATGGGTTGTTGTGATATTCCCAGATAACACACAGGACATAATCAATGCCGGATTCACAATATCCATCACGATAACCGACAATTTTTTTGCCGTATTTTCATCTATAATATCTTTCTTCTGTAAATAGACACCCACTAACACTAAGATTGCAATGACTGCCATTTGTTGCAAAATCACAATTGTACTCATAACTGATTTTATTCGCCTCCTACATGCGAGCGAATGCAGCTAATATGAAGCTGCATAGCCTCAAGCAATTGCTTTTCATTTTTATTTTTTAGTGCCTGAATAATATTCAAATGCTCCTGGTTCGCACGTTCCCGGTGTTCTCTGCCTTCTGACAAAAATTGCTCTCGATTAGCCATTTTATTAAGCGTACCTGTCATAATAGATAGCACCCTGTTATGGGTACAGATAGAGAGTGCCAGATGAAACTTTGCGTCATACAAAATAAATTCATCTGGCTCCTCTATATATTCTTTCAGCCGTTCATACAATTCTTCCAACACCGCAATATCCTTTTGTGTCACTCTCTCAATCAACATAGGAATCATAGCTGTCTCCATCAGTTCTCTGGCTTCCAATACGTCCACCTGTGTAACGCGACTAATATCCAGCGTATCTTGAATCTTATCAATGGACAATCCATCATCCATTCGATTGACAAAGGTTCCCTTTCCATACTCCGTACGAACCAAGCCTTTTTCATTTAATAATTTAATTGCCTCCCGGATCACAGTTCTACTCACCTGATATTCCGCAGCAAGTTTCCGTTCCGATAACTTCATATCTTCTTGAAGTATTCCTTCATAAATTTTTTTTGTCAGACTGTCCGACACTTGCATATATAATAATCCTGACATACACATTCCTCTTTTCTTTCCCTTGCCAAACCCTGCTATGTAATTATCAAACGCATATAATCATTTAGCCGGGAATATTCATAAAGTGTACAAACGCAGAAATGAACAAAATCTATTTTTTCCAACCAGACACTTTATTTCCATTATAACCGATTTTATAAGAAATGTGGTATCTATTCAGAAGATGCGAAATCATATGTACAAATTGTATGTGAAAGCTTGCCTGCTAAGTGCAATTTACACATATGATTTTAAATTCAACTTCTTAATATTTGACTTCTTTATTTACAAGATTCGTAGGTCTTTGCTCCATCTTCTTTGACAAACGCTGTGCAAGATGTTCCAAACACCTTCTCCTTCCTTCATAAAAGGCATCCTCCGACATAAAGGCTGCATGCGGTGTTAAAATACAGTTCTCCAACCCAAATAATTCACTGGTTTCTGTTGCCTCATCTTCGATTACATCAATGGCTGCTGCCTGTATTTCTCCCTCTTTCAATGCTTTTACAAGTGCAGGTTCATCCACAACCGAGCCTCTTGCCGTATTGATGAAAAATGCCGTTTTCTTCATTTTCTTAAATTGTTCTTCCCCCATCATATGATAGGTAACACCTTCAATCAATGGACAATGCATGGATACAAAATCAGATGTCTCTAGCAATTCATCCAACGTTTCCGCCTTTTCACATCCATATTCTGCTAAAAATTCTTTTGTTTTTGTAGGTGCATATACTAAAATTTTCAACCCTAAAGACTGCAACATTGGTACCATTCTTTTTGGAATCTCACCAAAAAACACCATACCAAATACCTTGTCTTTTAATCGGTAAGTCTGATAGCCTAACAATGGGTCCCATTTTCCACTCTGTACTGTGCGGTCAAAAAAGGTAATTTTTCTTGCAAGATCAATGGCAAATCCGACTGAATGCAACGCCACTTCCTCTGCACAAAATCCTGGAATATTGGTAACACAAATATTATGCTCGGTAGCTGCGTCAATGTCCACACAGTTATAACCAATACTTTGCAGTGATACAATCTTAAGCTCTGGCGCCATGTCCATCACTTCTTTTGTTACCTGTTCATATTCTACTACAAGTCCCTCGGCACCTGTATCACGTACATATTCTCCAAAGGTCTTTTTATATTCTTTGTCCTTAATTTCAATCAACTCTAAATCATCAATGCCCCATTCCTTCAAAAGTGCATTTTCATAATCCAAATTGTCATCAATGTTAAAATATAATACCTTAGCCATAAGCAGTTCCTCCTCTTTGCCTCTATTACTTTAGGTGATTGCGAAATTTTACAATACAACAACACAACTACTCTTCCAGACAAAATTTTATCTTAACCATCTGCGCCAGTGCTTCTGCTGTGCCATTAATGCCGAATATATCACTATTGATCAGCAAATCCAAATGTTGTGGATCTCCAGGAGCAAAACCGGCATAATGCAGATGATATGCCTTTCTTGCTTTGTCTACTTTCTTTATTGTTCTTTTGGCTGCCTCCTGATCCATGCGAAGAATATCCACACAATTGCGGTATCTTGCTTCGTATGGTGCATAAATATGTACTCGCAGACAATTCTTTTCATTTTCAAACACATAATCTCCACAACGTCCTACAATAATACATGAACTCTTATCGGCAACTTCACGGATAATTCTGGTCTGCTCATGGAAAATCTGATCCTGCTGCTCTGTGGCTTCATTTCCCAAAGGATAACTCATATTGAAAAAACGATTCTTCACACTTTCTTCCTTATCTTTAATAACCGATACAGGCAGTCCTAAATTCTGTGCCGTCTTCTCTACAATGTCTCGGTCGTAAAATTCAATTCCCAAAAGTTCAGCCAGACGTTTTGCAATGGGACGTCCCAAACTTCCAAACTCTCTGGAAATCGTAATAATGTATCTCTTTTCCATCCCAATTCCTCCTTTTTCTTATGATGTACTCTCTAACCACTATCTAAAAAGTTTTCAATACCTTTATACAAATTTTTCATTTTTTGAATACACTCTTGGATTTTTACTGACACAATTACTTAAGGATTCCTTCCATAACAGGCAATTACAAACTTTCTTCTAAAATTTTATATCCCAGTTCTTCTGTGAATGGAATTGGATTCATCCAAAGCAACCGATACCCCATAGTACCCTTTACAATTTCCGGGAACATATCCTTTGTGACTTTAAGGCTGGTAATATTATCTGGGATGCCAATTTCCGCATTGATTTCTGCTATTTTTTTACCTGCTGCCTGTGCCGCCTCTTCCGTAGTCATCTCACTGGTATCCACACCCAACAAAGCCGCAATATCTGCAAATTTTTCCATATCACCCTTATAGTTATACTTCATAACCTTTGGTAACAGGATTGCATTGGTAATACCATGTGGCGTATGTGCCACGCCTCCCATAGACTGGGAAATTCCATGTACCGCCCCTAATCCTCCATTTGCCATGGTTATGGCTGCCATTGTGCTTGCCTGTGCCATCATCATGCGACTTTCCAGATTTTCCGGTTCTTTTACGGCAATTGGCAAATGCTTTGCGATAATTGCAATAGCTTTTCTTGCATACATTTCCGTAAATACACTGGAATTTTTTGAAGTATAGGATTCAATCGCATGGGTCATGGCATCCATCCCGGTTCCTGCCGTTACAGATGCGGGCATTCCTTTTTGCATCAACGGATCTAAAATTGCCACTTTGGCATATAAATTAGGATGTGTACAGGAGAGTTTGATATGTTCCTCTGTATCTTCAATTACGCTGGCACAGGACACCTCCGATCCACTTCCTGCTGTGGTTGGAATACAAATTAATGGTACGGAAGGGTATTTTGGTGTTTTGGACCCTCCAAAAAGATATTCCTTTATCCTGCCTTCATTATTTTTTAACATACATACTGCCTTAGCGGTATCCATTGGACTTCCACCACCCACTGCAATGACCAGATCATATGCTTTTTCTCTCACCTGGGCTGCCAAATTATCAATCAATTCCATAGGAGGTTCCGGTATGGTATCTGAAAAAATATCGAATGAAATTCCCTGCTCCTTCATAGATTCTGTCATTGCCAAAAACGCATCTGTTTTTGCAACAACACCATCTACAATGACCAGTACAAGATTTGCCTGAAACAGTTCTACCCATTTATTTAATTTCTGACTTTCTCCAACTCCTGTCACAATCTTGATTGGAGAATAAAACTCAAATTCCGTTCTCATCTATTTTACCTCCTCATATATTCCTTCCTGTGCATTTGTCATATGAAACAACTTTCTTCGTCTTCTTGCAATTGGAACACCAGGTTGCAAATATCTTCCAGCCCTCTTCTCCAATAGACGAAATGCTTGCTCAAAAACAATAAAAATAACCCAGTAACAAATTGCACAAACAATATAGCATTCTAAAAATCTCTGACTCATAGTAGCATAGTTTCTTGCTTCTCCCATCATTTCCATGATAGTTACCATACAAGCGAGAGAACTTGCCTTTAATAAGTTTACAAAATGATTTCCAAAGTTTGGTATGGCAATTACTACACATTGTGGAATGATAATTCTAGTCATCTTCTGCCATGCCGTAAATCCACCTGCATCGCAAGCTTCCCATTGTCCCTTCGGAATGGTATGTAATGCTGTGGTAATCATGTCACACATATATGGTGCATAGGATAATGCCAACGCAAATACTGCAAAGATATAGGTCGGTGGTTTACGAATATCATAGGTATAAAATGCAAATAAATGATCGATACCTCCCATAATTCCATCAATAGCCGTATGGAACACATATAAGAAAATCAAAATAGGGATTCCTTTTAAAAACGAACATAACACAGAAAAAAGCATTCGAACCGGGGTCCATTTACTCAACACTCCAAAGCTTAATAAAATTCCTAAAAGCAAAGCCAGCAATACAGACCACAGTGTCAAACTTAACGTAGTCGGAACTCCAGCTAATACTTTTTCCAAACAAGTTCTATATACTTCCATAAGTCACACCTCCTATCCTTTTGCTGCAAAAAGTTTCTTTGTTTGCATTGCGGGATTTCCTTTATTGAGCCTTCTCGTTACCAAATTGGAAACAAATAAAATAAGTAATCCCATAATCCAGAAAATCACTCCTGCTGTTATGTACAGTTCTAACTGTCCAACTCCATAATTGTTTTTTACCAATTGCTGTGCCTTTCCCAGAATATCATAGACTCCAATTACCGCTGCAATAGAAGTATTTTTCATAAGTTCCAAAGACATATTTGTAAGATTAGGCAAGGCACTGGCCGCTCCCTGCGGCAATATAACTCTTCGAAAAGTCTGTAACGGTCCCATTCCCAAACTCTGTGCTGCTTCAATCTGCTTATAATCCAAAGCAATATATGCGGAGCGAAAGATTTCTGCAAAAAACGCTGCCATATTTAAGGAAAAAGAAATTAAAGCATAAATGATGGGATCCCATGTATTCGTACTTATGCCATTGTCATTGCAAATAAGAGGTATCCATATAAAAATTAACAAAAGCTGTACCATCATCGGCGTTCCTCGCATAAAAGATATAAAAATGCTGGATAGTCCTTTTAACAACGGATTTTTTCCAATCTTTGCCCATGCGAGAAAAAAGCCTAATATTGCAGCAATGAAAACAGATATTACTAACATATAAAGTGTTGTCGGCAAAGATTCCAACAAAGCCGGCAAATACTTCCATACAATTTCCAAAGACTTTTTCATAATCTCACCTCCGCATATCCCCCACCTGAAACACAAGTGTTCCAGGCAGGCAATCAAACTTTTCTACTTCTCATACCAATTGGCATTCTCAGCTGTATAACCATCATAGTCAAACAAAGAATCCGTATCCTTCGCTGTCTCAAAGTAATCTGCACCCAGATACTCTTCTGATAACTTCTTTAAAGTTCCATCCTTATATAATTCTACGGTTGCTTCATTTACTGCCTCTCTAAAATCTGTCAATGACTTATTGATTACACAAACACAGGCTGCTGCTGTAATTGGATCCGAACAAAATGTGGTATCCTTTAACTCTGGTTTTGAGTTAAGCAAGTCCTTATACATAGATTCTCCCCCAAACCAACAGTCATACTGTCCCTTGATGACCGCTTGTACTCCATCCAAGTAAGGAATATACTCGGATGTAGGATCTTGTTTATACTTTACATCCGGATATTGTTTTGCCATATCACTAAGTGCAACTGACAATCCATCATTTGGTGGGTTTGGAACTAATGACTTTCCATCCAAATCTTCAAACTTTGTAAAGCTATCCTCTTTTCTGGAAATCAAGTTGATCGGATAATAACTTTCTGGAATACTTAACAAATAATTTTCTGCTCTTGCAGGTGTAACAAAGTGTGCAGAAACAGACATTGCATAGGTTCCTGCCTGGATTGCTGCAGGTGCCGCATCTGCACTGGCAGCTACATATTCAAACGTATAATCTTCCAGCTTTTCATCCAACGCTTTCATATATTCATAATCATAACCTTGGAACTGTCCTTTTTCATCGGTATATGTATAAGGTGCCATTGCGTCTAAGACAGCAACCGTTACGGTATACGTTCCGTCTCCATTATCCTTTAAGCCTGCAATACTCTTGGAAGAAGATTTTGACCCCGTAGAACTATCGTTACCACTTCCTTTTCCGCAACCTGATAAACAACCAATCACCATTGCCATCACTAAAAATGTAGTTATCGCTTTTCTTACAAACACTCTTTTTCTCATAAGCGTATCCTCCTTTTGTTTAAGCATTAATACGTGCTAAAAATTCCTGTGTACGTTCTGTTTTTGGATGATCAATTACCTCCTCCGGAGTTCCATCCTCTACCACTACCCCACCTTCCATAAAAATCACGCGGGTTGCAGCTTCCTTTGCAAATGCAATTTCATGCGTTACAATCATCATAGTAATTCCTGTCTTTGCAACTTTACGAATACAAGAAAGCACCTCCCCAACCAATTCTGGATCAAGCGCTGAAGTAGGCTCATCAAATAGTAACAAATCTGGTTCCATCACCAACGCTCTGGCAATTCCTACTCGTTGTTGCTGTCCACCAGATAACTGCGATGGATAAAAATCCTTCTTTTCTAAAAGACCAACATCTGCTAAAGCCTTTTCCGCTTTTTTTCTAGCTTTCTCCTTATGCATCTTCTTTACAACAACAAGACCTTCCATAACATTTTCTACTGCTGTTCGATTACGAAACAGATTGTATTGCTGAAATACCATAGCTGTTTTTCTTCGTAAATTTCTAATTTTCTTTTTACTCTTTTCTTTTGCACCTACTGTATAAGCATTTACAGTAATACTGCCTTCATTGGCCTGTTCCAAGAAGTTAATACAGCGAAGCATCGTCGTTTTTCCAGAACCACTTGGTCCCAGGATTACAACCACTTCTCCTTTATTCACTTCAATGTTCACACCATTCAGTACGTTGTTGTCTCCAAAATGCTTATACACGTTTTTAATGGATAACATTCTCTCCTCTGGCATCTTACATTCCTCCAATCTGTTTCGCCTTCTCTCCGAGAAGGAATTGGGATAATACATCTGCTTTTTCAAAATTCCTGTTGTCAAGCGGATATTCGCAATTGAAGCAGGGGACTTACTTGATTCGATTAAAAAGCAAAAAGGACGCTATCTTCACTAGAAGAATAGCGCCCTTGCTAACGAATCAATCTAACTGGTCTAACCAGTTGTCCTTGAATGCATTCAATATAGCATGGTTTATTTTTGCTGTCAATACGTTTTTTTTTGGTAATTTTCCCCTCTCCATCTCTGTTTTTTCTATACTTAAAGCTATCCCATTACAATTCTCCCAATACTTCATTCCAAATCTTTGGAATCCTTGCAATTGCAAAGTCTACAAAACTTTTTGCTGCTGGAGATAATTTTTTATAACTTTTCATTCCGATTCCCATATCCCGATAATAAGGCGGATCTACCGGAATGCATTCCACCTTATAATGGTATCCAGTACAGATTAGTTGGGTCAGTATACTCAATCCTAATTTGTTTTCCACCATGGATAAAATCGTATGGTCATCTAACACCGAATAATTATATTTTGGTGTAATTCCCGAACACTCTAATGCATTATGAATATCAAAATCATTTCCATCTGCAGAAAGAATAAAGGGCTGTCCTTCAAAGCTTTCCATCGGGAAGTTTCGTTTATGATCTAATGCATATCCTTCTGGCAATACAGCTACCAGTGGATCTTTCCCATAAGAAAAAAAATCCATTGTTCTGGCATACGGACGACTGATAAAAGCAAAATCTATCTCATTGCTGTCAATCCAGCTTAAAATATTTTCCGCACCACCCTCTCGAATATCGATAATCAGATTCGGGTGTAGTTCCTTAAATTCCCGTAATATCATTGGCAACAAATGTATGGATACACTGGAGTAGGCTCCAATCGTCATCTTTCCATACTCTAGTCCTTTGATACTATAAATCGTTTGTTCCAGTCTTTCTTGTATCCTCATCAATTCCCGCATGGTGGGAAGTAACAATTCTGCTGCCGGAGTCAGTGTAACTCCATATTTTTCTCGAAAAATAACAGGAAAACCTAATTCTTCCTCTATTTTTTTTAATATGTGGCTAGCTCCTGGCTGAGAATACCCCAACCGTTCTGCTGTTCTTGTTATATTTTTTGTTTCTGCAAGGTCCAGTAGCAATTCATATTCTTGAAAATCCATATTCAACACATCCTTACCTAATGTTCTGTTGCTATCATACCGATTTTTGTTTTTGCTGTCAATCCAGGTATTCATTTTGTTTATATCTAATATTAGTTTTTAGAAGTTTACTTATCTCTCAACATGCCGTATGATAAGGACATCCAAACGAGATACCACAGAATGGTTCTCGAAGAGATTACTTAAGTTTAAAACAGAAAACACATCAAAGGAGGTCGGTTCATATGCCAATGAAATTTGAGGACTATAAAAAATATTTAAGTCCTGTCTTCTACAAGCAGACAAACTTAGTTGCAAAATCTGCCAGTGGTTGTTATTTGACAGATGTAAACGGAGACAAATATTTAGACTTTGTACAGGGTATTGCAGTAAATGCAATGGGACACAATTATCCGCCCATTGTGAAAGCAATTCAGGAACAGGCAGGTAATCTGGTCAATGCTTCCTTTAACCTGGTAAATTATGAGTCCACCTTAACACTTGCCAAGGAGCTTGCCGGTGTCACTCCAAAAGGGTTAGACTCTATCTTCTTTACCAATGGTGGTGCAGAAGCAACCGACAGTGCATTAAAACTTTCTATGTCCTATACGGGCAGAAGTGCTGTAATCGCCTTTATGGGTTCCTTCCACGGAAGAACGGTTGGTGCAACCTCGATTACAGGCTCCAATTCAAAATATCGAAAACACTATAATCCATTGATGGGAAATGTTTATTTTTCTCCCTATCCAAGTAAAGACCTCTGCCCAGAGGGAATGCCCGCAGAAGAACGTGCTGATTATTGCTTATGGGAATTAAAAAAATTATTGCAATATATTGTATGGCCGGAAGATGTTGCCTGTATCTATATGGAACCAGTCATGGGCGAAGGCGGATATGTGGTGCCGGATAAAAAGTTTGTACAGGGTGTTGCAGACATTTGCAAGCAGTACGGCATACTTTTGATTTTTGATGAAATCCAATCGGGCTTTGGTCGTACCGGTAAAATGTGGGCCAGCCAGCATTTTGATGTTGTTCCTGATATTATGACTGTGGGAAAGGCAATTGCAGGAGGACTTCCAATGAGTGCTGTTATTTCTACTCCTGAAATCATGGATAAGTGGCCAATTGGTACACACGGTACAACTTTCGGAGGAAATCCGGTTGCTGCCGCCGCAGGATGTGTGGTACTGGAACAGTATAAGGATGGCAGCCTTTTGAAAAATGTAAATGAAATGGGTGCCTACCTAAAGGAAAAACTTACTGGCTTGATGGAAAAGTATCCTTGTATTTCCGATGTTCGTGGAGTTGGTTTAATGATTGCCATTGAATTTTCCCATGAAGATGGCTCTCCTGCACAGGATATCTGGGTAGATGTCAAGGCAAGGATGTTAAAGCGACATATGCTGACCTTAAACTGTGGTGTACACGGAAATGGAATGCGTTTTGCCACTCCATTAAACGTCAAAAAGGAAGAACTGGACGAAGGACTTGCTATTTTAGAAGATTCAATTAAGGAAATGTACGCAGAAAAGAAATAGAACATATTTATAGAACAAATAAACCAATTGGATTCATGTCCGCATGGCTCTTCATGAATCACATAAGCACAAAGCCATGCAGAAAAGAGGTATATTATGAGAACACAGATTACATCAGAAAAATGCGGAGAATGTCATGGACCATACGCTTTAGGCGTAAAAATGGGAAATATTATTTTTACAACTCAGATTGGAACCGATGTCACTGGTGAAATGGTAGCAGGCGGTATGAAGGAACAGACAAAGGCAACCATGGAAAATGCTAAGGCTGTTTTGGAAGCTGCTGGTGCTTCTATGGATGATATTGGAAAAGTCACCATTTATATTAAGGATATTTCTCTTATTCCAGAAATGAACGAAGTCTATAAGACTTACTTCCCAGAAGGTAACTTCCCTGCAAGATGCTGTACACAATGTGTAGATATGGTAGATGGATGCCTGGTAGAGATGGAGTTCGTTGCCGTAACGGAATAATAGGTATTTGGAAGATTACCTTAGTCAAGCGGATATTCGCAATCCGCTTCCCTACTTGATTCGGTTAAACAATAAACTAGCAAAGGCGCTGGATGGTATCAAATTCCATCCAGTCCTTTTTACATAAGGAGGAAATGCTATGTGCCTAAGAGTGGATCATCATGTAATTTTGGATTGCACCCATGCCGGTGATGAAGTAGAAATCACCGTAGATGGCAAGGTAATAAAAGCCTACGAAGGCGAACCGATCTTGGCTGCAATCCTAAATGCAGGAATCAAAATAAATCGTTACACAGTAAAAAGGAAAGAACCTCGTGGCTTATTTTGCGGAATTGGACAATGCACAGACTGTGCGATGGTCGTAGATGGCAAAGCAAATGTTCGTACATGTATTACCCCAGTCAAAGCTGGTATGGTAATCAAAACACAAGATGGATTAGCAAAGGGGGAATAGATTATGCTCGAAAAAGATGTATTAGTAATTGGTGCCGGTCCTGCCGGATTAGCAGCTTCTATAGAAGCTGGAAAATATGGTGCCTCCGTTCTTCTTGTGGACTTAAATATGCAGCCTGGAGGACAACTATTTAAGCAAATTCATAAATTCTTTGGTTCCAGTGCCCATCGTTCCGGTACCAGAGGTTATGATATTGGAAAACAGCTTTTAAAGGAAGCAGAGGAATCAGATGTAGAAATTTGGATGCAAAGCACCGTAATCGGTATCTTCCCAGGGAATAAAATTGCCATAGAAAAGGGATTAGACAGTGGTGAGAAAGAAATGGTTACTATGCAGGCAAAAAAAATTATCATTGCCACAGGAGCATCTGAAAACGCAATCCGATTTAAGGGTTGGACTACCCCTGGTGTTATGGGTGCGGGAGCCGCACAGACTATGATCAATGTAAATCATGTAAAACCAGGACAAAAGATTGTAATGCTTGGCACTGGTAATGTAGGACTGATCGTTTCCTATCAGCTTATGCAGGCTGGCTGTGATGTGGTCTCTTTAATCGAAGCCGCACCAAAAATTGGTGGATATGCGGTACATGCTGCTAAAATTCGTCGTGCAGGCGTTCCAATCCGTTTGCAGCATACCATTATAGAAGCGAAAAAGGGAGCAGATGGCTGCGTCTGTGGTTGTGTCATTGCTCAAGTAGACAATCATTTTCAACCAATTCCAGGAACAGAGGAAACCATTGCATGTGATACCATTGCACTGGCTGCAGGATTAAAACCTACTATGGATCTTGTAAAACTGGCCGGTTGTAAACTTACCTTTAATGGTCCATTTGGCGGTTATATTCCATTGCACAATGAACGGATGGAAACCTCCTGTGAAGGTGTGTTTGTTGCAGGAGATACTACAGGTGTAGAAGAAGCTAATACTGCTTTAGAGGAAGGAAAAATTGCTGGTATCAGTGCTGCTGAAGATTTAGGACTTCTCACTGCTGACGCAGCATCTGACAAGCGGGCAGAAATCTGGGATCGTCTACATTCCCTTCGCCTTGGCCCATTTGGAGAACGACGTATGATAGAAAAAGAAGTGGTTATGGATGAGTACAAAGAACGGATTGGTACTCCATCACCAATTCAGTAAGGAGGAACAAGCTATGGCATTGATCAATACAGGATATTTAGAATATGAAGAATTAGAAAGCATTCAAACACTTCCCAGTGATGAGCGTTATGCCGAGGGACCGGTAGCAATTATCGAATGTGTACAGGAAATTCCCTGTAATCCTTGTGAAGCAGCCTGTCATTTCGGTGCAATTAAAATTGGAGAACCCATCACAAAACTGCCAACTTTAATTGGAGAAAAATGTGTAGGCTGTGGTATGTGCGTAGCACGCTGTCCCGGTCTTGCAATTGTCGTGGTAGACAAGACTTTTACAGATACTACTGCAACCGTTGCTTTTCCTTTTGAATATTATCCAACCCCTGTCGTTGGAGAAGAACGAAATGCAATGAATCGAAAAGGAGAAATTGTCTGTAAAGGCAAAATCGTCAAGGTCGTAAATCCAGCCTCCTACGATCATACGCCTGTCGTAACAGTAGAAATTCCAAAGGAATTTGCAGATGAAGTAAGAACAGTAGAACGTATTTAACATGAGCAAGTAGCAGAGCGGATTGCGAATATCCGTTTGACTGCTTTTTATACAAAGACAGAGAAAACAAGATACCATACGCTATTTTCATATAGAATAGATTGGAGGAATGAACCATGAGTGCTGAATTGACAGATGATATGATTGTATGTCGCTGTGAAGAGGTCACAGTTGGAGAAATAAAAGAAGCCATCCGAGAAGGTGCAAGAGACATTGTTGGTGTAAAGCGAAGAACCCGCGCAGGAATGGGCCTTTGTCAGGGTCGTACCTGTGAAAAGTTAGTGCAACAGCTTTTGGTACAGGAATTAGGAATTAGTCCAAAAGAAGCAGGTACTTCTTCTGCAAGACCGCCAGTTCGGCCTGTTACCTTCGGAGAATTAGCAAAGGGGGAGGTATTATGATGAAGAAAGAATATGATGTAGTCGTAATCGGTGCTGGTGCAATCGGTACCAGTGTTGCTTATCACCTGGCAAAAGCAGGATACTCTACTGCAATCCTGGAGCGTGGCGATATTGCCAGCGGTTCTTCCAGTCATTGTGATGCAGTTGCCCTGATTTGTGATAAGTTGCCTGGTATTGATACCAAAATGGGCCAGGCAAGTATTGATTATTTTGCAGAAATCGCCGAACAGTTCGAATATGACTTTGAATATGTTCCAAAAGGATGTCTCTATGTCTGTGAAACACAGCCAGAGTTTGATGCTGCTTCTGAATACTGTGCAAAACAAAATGCAGATGGCTACAAACTTCGCATGGTAGGCAGAGAAGAACTTTGCAAAATGGAACCACACATTGCAAAAGATTTGGCAGGTGCCTTGTATACACCAGAAAGTGGTGCCATTGCCGTAAGTCCATATAAATTGTGCTTCGCTTTTATCCACGAAGGAAGAAAGTATGGATTAGAAACATACACCTATTGTGATATTTCAAAAATCAATCTGGATGCAAAAACAAATGCAGTAGAAAGCATTGAAACCAATTATGGAACCATCAAAACAAAACGTATCGTCAATTGTGCTGGTGCATGGGCTCCATTCGTAGGCGAATTAACCGGACTTAAAATACCAATTGAGCCAAGAAAAGGTACTAACCTGGTATCCGAACAAACCGAACGCCTATGTAATCATAAGATTTTGGAATACGGTTATATGCTCAGTAAATTTGACAATATTAACTTCAAGAGAAAGGTAAGCCCTCTGGTAGAAGAGCAAAACATTGCATTCAATCTGGAATACACCCCTTCCAACAATCTGTTAGTCGGTGGAAACCGTTTATTCCGTGATTATGATATTCGATCTGAAATCGAAACTTTAAAAGCAATCAGCGAACGTGCTTTACGTTTCTTCCCAGAACTTGCTGATATTAAATGTATTCGTGCTTATTCTGGTGTACGGCCATTTGTAATCGACCATTTGCCAATTGTATCCGATGTAGACAGTATCCCTGGATACTACATTGCGGCCGGACACGAAGGCGATGGTATCTGCTTCTCTCCTATCACGGGACGATTTATGGAACAGATTATTAGCGGAAAGCCAACAGATTTTGATATTACGAAACTTGATTTTGCACGTTTTGCAAAAGCACAGGCATAAGTTTTCCATTCCAAAGGAGGGTGAAGATTATGGAAGCAAACAGACGTTATGGATACTTTGATACCAGCAACAACAATGTCACAATACAAATGCGACGAGGACAAAATATTGCAGGTTATCCTATTGGAATCGTATATATTGAAGATGTATTTTATCCTATGGTTCCTGGAAATATTGTAAATGGCTATACTTTTCCATTCCCGGTCCGACTAAAGGCAGTGGAAGGCTTGGATTGTCAAAACCTGTTTGATGCAGCGGATGGTGTATATGAAATGGTTTTGGAAACCTGCAAAAAACTTGAAAAAGAAGGGGTACGTGCCATTAGCGGTGCCTGCGGTTTCTTTGGAAATTATCAAGCGAAAATTGCAGAAGAACTGTCTGTCCCCGTTGCTCTATCCAGTCTGGTACAGCTTCCCTGGATTGCAACCCTTCTAAAAAAAGACCAGACAATCGGGGTCCTCACCGCACAAAAAGATTCCTTTACAGATCAATTATTAGATAGTTGCGGTGTCTGTACCGAACTAAAAAAACGTCTGCTTGTAAAAGATCTAGGTCATGAGGATCAGTTTTCCTGTATTCCGGAAGGGCGTGGTGTATTTGATAATGGATTGGTCCAACAGGAAGTGGTCGGAAAAGCAATGGAAATTTTAAAAGAAGCCCCAAACACCGGTGCCATCCTTTTAGAATGCAGCGATATGCCACCTTATGCCTATGCGGTGCAAGCTGCCACTGGTGTTCCGGTTTTTGACTTTACTACATTAATCCGCTGGCTGCATTCTGCCGTAGCGCAAACCCCGTACTGTGGATTTATATAGAATACACGTTTACTTCTAAACCAAAATCCGAAAGTTTTTCTATCACTTTCGGATTTTGGTTTTTATAATACGCAATCTTTTATTCTTTTATCTTTTTTTATTAATCGCTCTAATCTTTTTTGCTAAATCCTGCAATTTTCCATTTATCTCTCTCGCTTGCTTTAACTCATCATCCGAGCAATCCAACCATTGGAAGCATTTTAATTCGGCAATTGCTTGGTTAATTTTCTCTACTGCATCATCCACTTCCTGTGCCAACTCAGAATTTGTACACAACTGGTATACGCCAGCTTTTACACATCTAATATTGCTATGTTTTCTTTTTAAATGAAAAATTGCATTACGCACTGTAGGGTCATTCATATCTGCAATTACCTTTTCTTCGTATGCAGCTTCAAAAAAATCAGAAACCCGATGTGGTTGCCCATCTGATAAAACATTATATATAACTTTTTTTGTTTGTCCCAATTTACTGTTTCTCATTATTTCATCCTCCTAATTGTTCTTTCCGATTTCCTAGCAATATTCTTTTCATCAATGTAATGTAAATATTTTCTTTACTGTTGCATTTTCACAAACCAAGTAGATTACATAAATCGTTAATATCAAATCAGTTTCAACTTATACCATACATATATTTCATGCAACCAAAGTAATATTTCTTGTTTCAAGTTTGTTTTTATCATATTAACATCACTACATTTTCAGTATATCAGTTTTCTCTGATATATTCAACACAAAATTTATATTTTTACTTTGCTCTCCTTTTGCACCCCCATTAAGGTTCCCAAAAAATTCCCAGATTTAACGGGTGATATGTAAATACTACAAACAAAATTCCTTGTATTATTACAAATATTCTTAGCCATTTCTTAACTTTCATTTCCCACTGTGTTTCAAGTGTATGATACATTATCCAGAATGCACCGCCGACACTTACAAAAAAAGTTCCTATATCAAAAGCCGATATACCAAACCCTAAAATACCTCGATAGGTATAAAATAAAACAGGAATTAACCAAGTCCCTACCAGAATCCCTAGCAACCATTGTGCGCTAAATTTTTTCAAAAAAATACATCCACACAAAACCATAGGTAAATACACTAACTTCATATGTTCCCATGTTGACTCATTCACAGGAAAAAAATATCCTGCAATTCTATTTTCCTGTAACCATCCGTACATAAAATGAAAAATGGTTCCTGTAACTGCTACAAAAGCATATGACAGAAGCCATTGCTTTTTCTTCCATTCTTTCATATTCTACCTCCTGTTTATCATATTTTCTCTTATATAAAAATATGATAAACAGGAGGCTTTTATTCCGTTAAATTTTCAATTTAGACCATATTCCAAAACAGTTTTATTCTATTTCCGTAATATACCCCTTCAGCTTATTTTTAGAGAAATCTTTTTCCGCCAACATATAAATTTCAATTTTATCTTCACTCCGCACCAATTCATACAAAATTCCATCTATTTTTTTTAGGCTTCCTCCATCTACAAACCAATACATTGGAACTGCATATTTGGTTGCCTTTCCATTTTCTACCCTAACAATCGAAGTTCTATCATTTCCATCTACATTATCATATATAGAATAAATAGATGCCCCTGTATCTGGATTTCGATAGCAGTATTCCCAACCAACGCTACTTGGAAAAATTTTATTTAATATCTTAAAAAAAGATACTTCTTCCTCTGTGCTCTTATCACCATCATAATCTGTATTCAAATTTCCAGACACATCAAAATAATACTCTAGCAATACTTTGTCCGCATTACTAAGTTCTTTGTCTGTTGTAATGTTTCCATCATCTACAGAAATTTCCATATAAAAATAATGGGTTGCATCCGTATAATTTCTATTTTCATATACAGTTTTTAAGACATTCTTTTCCGCATCATAAAACATATCCTGTACGTCCTGATTTCCTGATAGCGGAATTTCATGGTCATATACAAAATCTTTGTAAACCAGAATACGATTTCCTACGGTATCATCAAGAAACAGGTAATCACCTGATACAAAGAAACAATCCATGTGTTCTCCTTCCGCTTCATTGGCAGGAATGCATCCTGGCGTATTTTTCTTATTTGTCTTGCAGGAAAAATACAACGTATTCTTCTTTATATCTACAGGCTTTTCTGTTTCCTGAACCTTCTCTGTTGCAGGAATATTCGTAACTTCCGTTTTTATTGTTGCATTTTTTTCATTATTTTCACTGGTTTTATCTTTCGCTCCACATCCACAAAAAATAGATGCACAAATTAATACTCCAGTTAGTAATAATAAGGTACTTTTCTTCATATTTCATCTTCTCCTTATTCTAAATATTTATATTTGTATGACCACACTTTTCCAGATCCATTCGCGTCATTTATATCAGCAAAACTTCTTCCTGTTCTTTTTACAATTGCACCAAACGACTTACTTTCCTCCACTGTATCCATATATATTTCATTCTTTTTTGTATACACCTTTTGTACAATCAAGGTATGCACACCAGGCGCAATCAATACATCATTTTTTTTCACATTTTCATTTTTACTTCTTTTTGTAAAGCAACTCAATTTGGTTAATTGACTTGTCCCATAATGACTCCCCAACTTAAATACTCTGCTTACAAAGCCAGAACAATCTAATCCTGCTGTTTTACTAATATAACCTACATTATTTCCATCTGACTTTGTACAAACATTGGATGCATAGTACCCATTTGCAATTTGAGTTTTAAATGCTAATGTATACCCACCCCAGCAATAGGGGATATTCGTTACTGCATATGTACTAGTTGGATTTGGATATTTATGTAAAAAACAAGATTGTTTTACATATTTCGGATAATTACATACGGATGTATCTCTATTCTTTTTAGTTAGTAAAATTCAACTCCCCTAGCCCCTCATTCATGAGGGGAATTATGGGGTTCTTTTTTCTACATTTCCTGTCACAATAGTCTTAGAAGTTAGAAGGTGCCTTTAATTGCAGAATAAAAGGCACCTTTAATCTACTTTTTTATCCTACAACATATACAACCTACAACTAGCACTCCTAACACTCCACAGAATGCAAATTGCATATATACTTCTTTTTTCCCCTTCTTTTTTACACCTTTCTGATTATCCTGTTCTTTGTTTACAGGCTCTTTTGTAACATTCACTTTTGTTGGATAAATGATTTCATCATTTGATCTTTTTCTTACGATCCCATCCTCATAATAAAACTCTACCGGTTGACATCCATGATTGACATAGTATTCCATTTGCGCCTTATTACCTTCAGACATTTCACGACCGATTAAATATTTTTGTATTTTAATGTCCTTAAGATTGTCATACAAAACGATCATAGACATACGCACATTTGCTTCCATCTCACCGTTCTTTCGCACTGTTGGAATTAAGACATAATTCCCTACAGCATTTCCATCTATTTCCATATCTTTTTGACAACAAGATACTTCTATATTTTCCATACTCTTTCTATCCTTGTATCTTTCACTCTTATCATACAATACGTTGACTTGATCCAGTACAAGATTTTCACCATCATACGATTTGAGTTTTCCTAAGAAAATAGCATCATAACCAATATTATTTGTTATGGAGTAAAATTCATCCATCGCATAAACGGATGCACTGGAACACTGCACTACCATACACATGATCCATAGGATTATAGCTACCATTCTACTTCTTCTCATACAAATTACCTCTTTTCCAAATTTTTTTATAAATTATTCATAACTAAATTCTGCACAGTTATTCCAAGTCGCTAAACGATCAACCTTTCCATACTATAAAATCTATACAGTTAACTAGATAATTGATTTTATATTTTTGTCTTTTCTATTGTATACTTTAATAAAGCAGCTATTTAACTTGAAAACTTTCCGTTTTCAAAATGAATTCCTCTGGCCTTATCAAAATTTGATAAATATTCTGTAATTGAAATATCTTTATGATCACTTTGATGAGTGCATAAGAAAATTTTATAATCATCTGCTCCTACTTTTGTTACTGATGACACATAGGTTGAATGCCTCCAATTTCCATATGATGCTAAATAAAACTGAATTACATCACCAACTCTTACCTTACTCAAGTCAAATTTATCTGTACTCGCTTTTCCATATCCTTTTCCTTGTGGACCAAAAGATTTTTTACTATCGGTTACATAATTATAAAAATATGTCACTCCACAAAAATTGTTTGATATATCTCCCTTTCCATATTTTGCCCCGTACCATGAACTTGTCATTCGCTCTTTATTTGCCACTCTTGTTCTATTGATGCTAACATTTGTAAATTTTTCTGTATCTATTTTCCATCCACCATATGCGGCCCATACACATTGAGAAACAAAATTAGTACAATCTAAACTTGCTCTAGCAAACACCAAATTTTTCGGGTTATTCTGTAGGGCATATAAACGTGCATACTTTACACCATTTGTAGAATTATAAGAACGCGAAGTTAATTTTTCAGCGACTACCCTAGTTGACACTTCACTTTTTACATTATCACTACTATTTCTTGTTACTTTTAAAAAACTTTCTACAGTATCAATCGCTGTTGCGCATACTTTTTTATTTCACTTTCAGTAACCGTATTATCTTCCATATCAGAATACTCAAATTCTTTATCTAGTTGCAAATACTGTAAATCCGTTTCTGAATCTATATTCCTGTCTCTTATACACATCTCCGAGCCCACGAGACACTGAGCGATCTCG
>ENA-UAKS01000127-UAKS01000127.1-human-gut-metagenome-genome-assembly--contig:-NODE-127-length-34978-cov-8.936403_pt1 | contig 34978 bp, 36 predicted proteins | sample MGYA00243692_ERZ654452 | MGnify/ENA primary metagenome ERZ654452 (study PRJEB26926, sample SAMN06164442) | human gut metagenome | biome: ENVO:00009003; feature: ENVO:2100002; material: ENVO:00002003...
CCTTCGTCGGCAGCGTCAGATGTGTATAAGAGACAGGGCTGACGCCCACCCCTGCCGTATTCGGCAAGGATGGCGTCCAGCGAGAGCTCGTCCCGGGGGACGGGCGTATCCAGTTGTGGGTCGTCACGCCTGTTCATAGTACGATGCAACGCCGTCAGCTCCGCTGGCGCACCGCCTCGTACAGCAAAATGGCTGCGGCGGCGGAGGCGTTCAGAGAGGAGATGCGGCCCTTCATGGGGATGCTTACCAGAAAATCACAGTTCTCGGAGACAAGACGGGTCATGCCGCTGCCCTCGGAGCCGATGACGATGGCGGCGGGGCCCTTCAGGTCCGCGGAGTAGAGATCGGCAGTGCCGTCGGCGGCGGTGCCGAATACCCAGACGCCCTGCTTTTTCAGGTCCTTCAGCAGGGAGGGGATGTTGGCCACCCGCGCCACAGGGATATAGCTCACCGCGCCGGCGGAGGTCTTGGCCACCACGGCGGTCAGACCGGCGGAGCGGCGCTTGGGAATGATGACGCCGTGGGCTCCGGCGCACTCGGCGGTGCGGAGGATGGCGCCCAGATTGTGGGGGTCGGAGATCTCGTCGCACACCACCAGCAGGGGCGGCTCCCCCTTCTCCGCCGCGGCGGAGAGGATGCTCTCCACCGTGACGTACTCCCGCACGGCGGCCAGGGCGATGACGCCCTGATGGGCGTGGGTGCGGGAAATGCCGTCCAGCTTGCGGCGGTCGGCCTCCACCACCACGATGCCCGCGTCCCGGGCCTTGGAGGCGATGTGGCCCAGGGTCTTGTCCGTCTCGCCCTTGGCGATATAGATCTTGTCGATGGCGGTGCCCACCCGCAGGGCTTCGATCACCGCGTTGCGGCCCTCGATGACGCCGTCGGCCTCCGCATCCGGCAGGGGACGGCGGCGCTCGGTATCCTTCATATCTTTCATGGGTATGACCTCATTTTTCTTGAATTACTGACCAGTATAACACAATATTTCGGCGAGATAAAGCGCCATTCATAGAAATTTTACAGAAAATCCGACGATGTGCCGCTTGTGACATTTGGACAAGTGTGGTATACTGTGCGATACTGCGAAGGTATACCGCGGGAGGGCCGCGCCGCCGAGAGCGGAGGCACTCCGGCTGACGGTTTTTTACGGAGGATACACATGGCCAACAACGATCAGAACAACAATAAAAACGGAAAGGGACGCAATAACCTGCGGGGGATCCTGACGCTGGTGGCGTGGGCGCTGGTGCTGACGGTGGGATTCAACTACTTCAACGCCTACAACCGCAACGCCACCAACAAGTCCACCAGCCATGAGATCAAGTACAGCGAGATGCTGGATCTTATCGAAAACGATAAGGCGAAGGAGGTCCTGTTCAAGGACGACGCCATCTACATCACGCCGGTGGAGGGCTACACCTACACAGAGGAACAGGACGAGGACAGCAACGTGCCCGCCAAGTCCTACACCCAGTCCAAGGACACGAAGCTGACGCTGTATACCGCGTATCTCAACGATACGTCCCTGCTGCCTCTGCTGAAGGAGCACAAGGTGGCCTACACCGGCTATTACGAGGCGCAGATGAATCCGGTGCTGGCGTTCATGGTCAGCTACATCCTGCCCACGCTCATCATGGTGGGACTGTTCATGCTGCTGCTGCGGATGCTGGCCAAGAGCGGCGGCGGCAGCGGCTTCGGCGGCATCGGCAGCGTGGGCAAGTCCAACGCCAAGGTGTATATGGAGAAGTCCACCGGCGTCACGTTCAAGGATGTGGCCGGTCAGGACGAGGCCAAGGAGTCGCTGGAGGAGATCATTGATTTCCTCCACAACCCCGGCAAGTACACCGCCATCGGCGCCAAGCTGCCCAAGGGCGCACTGCTGGTGGGTTCCCCCGGTACCGGCAAGACCCTGCTGGCCAAGGCTGTGGCCGGTGAGGCGGGGGTGCCGTTCTTCTCCATTTCCGGTTCCGACTTCGTGGAAATGTTCGTGGGCGTGGGCGCCAGCCGTGTCCGCGACCTGTTCAAGGAGGCCGCCAAGGTGGCCCCGTGCATCATTTTCATCGACGAGATCGACACTATCGGCAAGTCCCGCGACGGCGGCAAGTTCGGCGGCAACGACGAGCGTGAGCAGACGCTGAACCAGCTGCTGGCGGAGCTGGATGGCTTCGATCCCAGCAAGGGCGTTATCGTGCTGGGCGCTACCAACCGCCCCGAGGTGCTGGACAAGGCGCTGCTGCGCCCGGGACGCTTCGACCGGCGCATCACCGTGGATCGGCCCAATCTGGCGGGCCGTCTGGCTACGCTGCAGGTACACACCCGCAACATCCGTCTGGCCGAGGATGTGGACCTGAACAAGATCGCCCAGGCTACCGCCGGATGCGTGGGCGCGGATCTGGCCAATCTGGTGAACGAGGCGGCGCTGCGGGCCGTCCGCAAGGGCCGCAAGGCTGTGAACCAGAACGATCTGCTGGTGTCCTTTGAGCTGGTCATCGCCGGCTCGGAGAAGAAGGGCACCGTCATCACCGAGGAGGAAAAGCGCATCATCGCCTATCACGAGGTGGGCCATGCGCTGGTGGCGGCCAAGCAGAAGAACGCCCAGCCGGTGAGCAAGATCACCATCGTGCCCCACACCCAGGGGGCGCTGGGCTATACGCTGCACCTGCCGGAGGAGGAGAAGTTCCTCATGTCCAGGGAGGACATTCTGGCGGAGATCCGCACGCTGCTGGCGGGCCGCTCCAGCGAGGAGATCGTGTGCAACACCATGACCTCCGGCGCGGCCAACGACATCGAGCGGGCCACGGAGCTGGCGCGGAATCTGGTAGCGCGGTTCGGTATGTGCGACGAGTTTGATATGATGGCGCTGGGCACCATCCAGAGCCAGTATCTGGACGGCAGTTACTCCATGACCTGCGCGCAGGAGACCTACGCCGCGGCGGACCGCGAGACCATCAAGATCATCCGTCAATGCCATCAGGAGGCCAAGAGGATTTTGCAGGACAACCGGGAGCTGCTGGACAAGATCGCCGCGTACCTGCTGAAGAAGGAGACCATCACCGGTCAGGAGATGATGGCCATTATCGAGGGCCGCGACCCGGAGACGGTGGACAACTACGGCGCCACCAGAGAGCAGGAGCGGAAGCTGTTCCGCCCCAGTGTGCCGGAGACCATCGAGGCGCCCGCCAAGCACATCAACATGGTGTCCGAGCCGGTACCCATGCCGGACTTCGACGCACCCGAGGAGGAACCGGCGAAGGCGTCGGAGCCCCCTGCGCCGGAGGAGTCTCCCGAAGAGGAGAAGCCGGAGGGCGAAAAAGAATAAAAAAAGCACCCGCGGGCATGCCGCGGGTGCTTTTTTTATAGTCAGGATTTCGCTGGCGCCTGTTCCGTGCTCTCCATGTAAAGCGTTTCACAGGCTTGCTGCGCCTCCACCAACAGGCGGATGGCCTGTTCGGCGGCGCGAGCCATGGTCAGATACATTTCGTGATAGGCTTCAGCTTCCGTCATAGAATCACCCCCCTACGGAAAATCATAGGACAATTTAGCCCTAAATGCAATAGGACAATTTGCCATAATATTTATGGTGATTTTTGATGAGCAGATTACGGGAACTCAGAAAAGAGCGGGGATTTACGCAGGTCAAGATGCAGATGCTGACCGGCATCGACCAGAGCGCGTATTCCAAGATCGAGCGGGGTGAGCGCTATCTCAGCTTTGAGCAGTGCCGCCGCGTGGCGCTGGCACTGAACACCAGCATGGATTATCTGGCGGGGCTCACCGACGAGAAGAAGCCCTATCCCCGCAGCAGGTGACGATGATAAAAGAGCACCCGCGGCTATTGCCGCGGGTGCTCTTTTATTCTTTTTAATTCTCAGGCAGGGCGCGGGCGGCGTCGCACAGCAGGGGCAGGGCTTTCTCGAACTCCACGCCGTACCAGGCGGCGCAGGGGTCCTGGGCCGTGGCGTCGATGCAGGAGAGGGTGAAGCGCACCGCCAGAGAGACGGCGTCCTCCAACGGCAGGCCCCGCATCATGCCGCCCACCACCGTGGCGGCGAAGATGTCGCCGGTGCCGTGGTAGGAGCCGGTCTGCCGCCGGTCCAGACACGTGAAGAACCGGCCATCGGCGCTGTCGTAGCCCATGGCGCCCAGCCTGTCCGGCGTAAAGGACACGCCGGTGAGCACCACTTTTCCGGCACCCAGCGCCGCTACTTTTTGCAGCAGCTCACGGGTCATGGGCTCGTCCATGTCCTCGCGGTAGGGCGTACCGGTGAGGAGACATGCCTCTGTCAGGTTGGGCATGGCCACGTCGGCCCGGGCCACCACCCGCGCCATGGCGACGGGGAAGTCGGGGCCAAAGCCGGAATAGAGCTTGCCGTGGTCCGCCATGGCGGGGTCCACGAAGATCATGGTATCGGGGCTTTTCACCGCGTCAAAGAAGTCCAGCACCTGCTGCACCTGGGGCACAGAGGCGATGTAGCCGGTATACAGCGCATCGAAGTGGACGTGCTGGGCCTGCCAATGGGCGGCGATGGCGTCAAGCTGGTCCGTCAGGTCGCGGCTGACAAAGCCGGGGAAGGCGGTGTGGGCGCTGAGGACAGCGGTGGGCACGATGGCGCACTCCACGCCCAGAGCGGAGATCACCGGCAGCGCCACGGTCAGGGAACAGCGGCCCAGGCAGGAGATATCCTGTATGGATGCGATACGTTTCATGGCAGCTCCTCCTGTTTCGTCCAATAGCCCTCCGGCCGCTGAAAACGCTTCATGTCCACGCGGTCGGCGGGTATCTCCTCCGACACCGACAGGATCTCGCAGATCAGCCGGTCATCCAGCGTGTGCGCCATGGCGTCCTCTGTTCAAGATATGCAAGGGAAACCCTGATCGGGTTTCCCTTGCGCGTGCAGTTGTCCGCTTGCAGGGGCGGACATTTTTGGTGCGGGCATGGGGACTCGAACCCCAACGCGTGAGCACGAGAACCTAAGGGGTATGTCACCTTAGTGAAAGATTTTCAGAGCCCTCCATATCATAAGGGAAGGGCATCTTTTCCAACGCTTCAAAAGATATTCGGTCGTGACCGGCCGAACACCTGCCAAATCATAGCATACTCTGCCGGAAAAGTATAGCATGATTATAGCTTGCTGGAGAAAATTTCCGCTGCTGCATGACATGGTTGGTAATGTGAGTATTATTCAGTGTAAATCTGAATGCGGTCCTGAAGTCCGAGGTCACCGCCCTGCAATTTATTCATCTTTTTCGCGTAACCGACTGCGATGCAAATAGTATTCCTCCCCTAATCCTTCGTCTCTAAAATATGCACGAGCATAGTCCAGCAGCTTTTGCTTGGCATTTAGAAACCAACGATTTTCCGGTTCGATTTGCAAGACATACTGCACACTTCCTATTAGGTGTGTCATATATGTAGGGCAGCGAATCGGTTGACCATCTTCGAGAAAATTCAACCGATTACCGTGTACGATGCTGTCCTCTATGCCAAACTTCAAAGTATAGTAAATTTCCTGCCGCAGGTTTCGTTTATAGCTACTGGGGATGGAGAGCTTTTCATTGACGACCAAGCCTGTTACTGTCTGCCGGTCAGCATTGCTGATGAAATGTGTTTTTGCTTCATTCAATTCAAAGCCCATCTCAAACAACATTTTTTTGACTTTTTGATAGACTCCGTAAAGCGGACGGTCGGAGGAAAAAGTCATATCATCGCAATAGCGAGTATAGGTGATTTGGCGTTGGTTACACCAGCGACCGATCTGGTCATCAAAACGACGCATGACGATATTGGAGAGCGCAGGAGATGTTGGTGAGCCTTGTGGAAGAGCATCATTTTTGCAGCACAGAGAAGTCAGCAGAAAGCCGACCTGCTTCGATACATAGTGGGTGTTGAAAGCTGCGCAGAGGACTTGCTCAAAAGAGATGCTTCCGAAAAAATCGGTAATATCCAGTTTTAGAAGGTTCTTTTTCCCAATGTGTGGCTCTGCATTTTTGCGAGTAGAGCTTCCTTTTTGATAAGCAGTTGCAAATTTTGAAACAGGGAGCTGTGAAAGAATTCTATCCTTGATTGGGCCCAAACAAAATTGAAGTCTGATACTTGGTATGTATAGGCTGCGATAAGTACCATCTTTTTTGGGGAGAAATGCCTTTTTATACTCTTTTTGAATGTGATTGACAATATGGTTTAATTCACCACAGCTTATGCCAAAGAAACCGGCCAGCTGCTCGGCATCATAAAGAAATGGCATATTGGGGTGGACAGAATGGTAATCCAAAACCATATTTGCTGCTTCTAACGGTCCGAAATTCTTCACAAAAGCCGCATCGCACGGCTCAAAGGTCACACAGCTTCCTTCTATTTTCATGTGTAGCGTCCTCCCCAAAATCAGCCCTTTGCAGTACAAAATGGTCTGATTAAGCGGAGGCGAATCGAGAATCATGAAGTGATTGGCTATTCGCCGGAGCGTATCAGATTTGGGCATCGCTATGCGATGCGGATAACCTTGAAATCCAGGACAGCGACTCGCTGTCCCTCCTAAAGAAATTGGCTTTAGGTTGTACGCTACTGCAAAGGGCTGATTTTATTAATATGATAAGGCCATAAAGTAGAAACTGTCAAGGTGCTCTGCGATTTTAGAAAGTAACTCGTAACTTTGCGCAGAACATATTCTGTGTGGGAACTTATAACCGTACTTCAGTTTCCCGAAAAGTTTTTTCGCGTCGAGTACCGTGCCAGATCAATGTTGGTGGCCCCATCCTTAAACCTGGGCAGACAAAACAGATAACAAAAAGAATAACGGGTTCCCGTCTATGACCTTAAACGCAGACAGGAAATGAAACTGTCGGTCTTTTTGACAGGTTGCTCGATGCGACGGAAAGAGTTCATTCACAAAATTCAAAGGAATCCCGCTGATTTACAGTATCCAGCGCAAGCTGCGCACGAGACAGTTCATCAGCGGTCTTTTCGTAGTCCGCCTCCACAGCCGTCAGATCGTAGTTCGTGTAGGTGTAGTCGATAATGTTCGACTGCCGGCCGTACTGCTCTTCAACGCGCTCTTTGGGCAGCCTGCTTTTCATTTCAAGCAGCTTGCTCTTCCGCTTGGTCAGCTGCGGAATATAGACCAGCATCTCGTCGATCGTAATCCCGAAGCCATCCACGACCTGCGTCGTGTTGAAGCGGTTGATGGCGTGCTTAAGTCTGCGGATCGCTCCCTCCAGTTCTTCAAGACGCGCCTGTGTTTTTGCGTAATCATAGGCGGGACGCACAGATTCAATGTCCTCGCCCATCGCCGCGCGGAAATCCCGGCTGCGCTGTTCTTTATCCAGTAGGGCGGAATATTCGTCATTCAGCTTTTTCAGCAGCTTATTTGCCTGTGCAGAAGTGTATTTCATAGTTGCTCATCCTTTCTTTGCGCCGCGTCCCGGCACCATTCGTACGATTTCTGTTCTGCTGATAGAATAGCACAGCGCCCTGTACAAATGTCCGTACAGGGTTCCGCGCGATTACTCCGTTTTATTGAGCAAATCATTTTCGAATTTTTGTATTTCTCGCCAATTTGTATTCAAGTATCTATAGATTTCTTCTTTATAGTTTTCGCTGTTTGGCTCGGACTCGATTGTATGACGCGGCCAATTCCGGATGCGTTTCCATCGCCAATCTTCCTTTCTGTCGGGACGATTCAGTGCCTGACTGACGCGGTCACAAGCCGCACGTTGCTCATCTGTTAGATTGTCGCTGCACAATGAGAGCGTGATTTTGAAATAGTTTTCGCGTTTGATGATTTCATAAAATGCCATATCTGTTGTTTTCCAGCCACTGATGGGTTTAGTGTGCTGGGGAAACAACTTTCGGATGGTCTCGGTTGTAAATCGGGTATATGTATTATTGGACCACTGAGGACTGAAAATCAACTCGCCTTGTTCGCTTTTTTCTCTACACCAATCTTCCGCTACTTCACAGATTGGGTTGAGCGAGGTTTTACAGTTTTCATAAATGGTATCGAGCACTTCTTTGTGTCTGTCATAAAAGTCCTGACACAGCTTTTTAATGTTATCGTCCCCCACGATGTGCCTCCTGACAGCTGCTGTATAATGATCCAACAGCATATTTACTTCCGGCAAAAGAGCACTACCGCCTTTCGCACTTTCGATTGCGTCTAAAATATCTGCATAGCTGACTGGCTGCCAGTATTGCTGGTCATCTGTCGATAACGGAGCAATTCCATCCGGAGATAGAAATGCAAACGACATGGTGTAACCGGGGTATTCTTCTAATAGCATGTCCCGATAACGGCGAAGCTGATTATCGTGTTCTTCAGAGAACACTTTATTTTCGACACACAGCAAGTATTTTTCTTTCTGGCATAAAACCAACAAGTCAATGTGCTGCCACTCACGCCTCACAATACAGACTGTCACATTTTCGGGGACCACTTCTCTTTGCCCTAACTTTGAGACAAACTCCCGCAAAAACTTATCTCCCATTCCGTGATTGCCGTTGGGATCAAGAAGCCATGCCAAGAAATTACTGTGGCGGATCTCGGCATTTGTAATACCCAAGACCTCAAAAATGTTCGGCGTTTGCATCTTCTGAGACAGCTGTTGGAACGATGTATCAGCTTCCAATTTATGAAGGGTTTCTTCGGAAATGAGATTTCCCATATTAGCGTTCTCCCGTGCTATACCAGTTTTGCCCAATGCTCTCAATGATCTCCTGCCGCAGCCAAGCGGGCTCTGCCACCTCTACAAAGGAGAGGTATTGCAGTGCCCAAAAGCGCACACCGCGCGGCGGGGTGGTCAGTACGGCGGTAAAGGTCTGCTCGTCCCGCTCAAAAACCTGTATGTCCGTACCAAAGCGGTCCAGCACATCGTCCAGCACGGTGCGGTCGCAGTGCAGTACCACCCGCTCCGGCGCACCTACAAAGGCGTAAACGGCATCTTGCGCCTCTTGCTTCTGCGCCGGCGTTTCGCTGCGGGGCTCGTCCAGTATCCGAATATCCGCCATGCGGTCTATGCGGTACAATCGCGTGTGCGGATCGTGGTCGGGGACGCAGATAAGGTAATAGTGTTCGTTGGTGTACACCATCTCATAGGGACTGAGGGTGTAGGTTGCCGTAGGGTGCTGCCGTTTGTCATATCCGTAGTGCAAGTAATCCAAGGTCACTTTTTTCTTGCGTGTAATGGCCTCGTCCAACTGCTCAATATTCCAAAAAACCTGCCGGTTACCGGTCTTGCGTCCCTGCCGGGTGACGGTCAGATGGCGATACTTTTTCCGCTGGTGGATACTGAGCTGCTTTTGCAGCTTCTGGACGAGCTGCTCGGTCTGCCTTGCCGGGATAAACGGGAAAGAATATACCGCATCGGTCAGCAGCAGGACTTCCGACGGCTCCAATTCCCGATCTCGTAAGTAATAGCCCACGCCGTTATCCTCGTAAAGGGAGATGTCGTAACCGAGCTCGATCAAAAGCGCAACAGCCCCGTATACGGTGCGGCGGTCGATTTTGATACCGTAGAGGGACTGCATCTTTGCAATGATCTCCCGCATGGGCAGAATATGTTCCGCATCGGAATACTCCTTTAGAACCTCCAAAAGGCAGATGGCATTGGCTTTTTCCGTCAGCATAATGCAGTCCCTCCGTGTCGTTTTACTTCAGTACCGGCCACTTAGCCCAATTAGAGCAGGAAGAACTGCAAAACTTTGTACTGCCCCGATTGGAACCGTTTGGAATTTGGCACTTGGCGCTATTGCTGGTCGGCTCCGAAGAGTTTCCGGAATTCACCAGATTTCGGCTTCCGGTCCAATAGGCGCAAGTGGCGCAGACCTTGTTTGTTTTGGAATAATGCATAAAGACATCTCCTCTCATAGTATAGCATCGGTTTCGATGCTTGCATAGATGCTACCATAAGAGGGTGTACAAAAGTCTGTATTGCTGTTCTGACTATACAGAGATGTTATTTATACCTGAGGCGGCTTCGCTCAGCACGCCATAGACCTCTGCCAAAGCACGGACATACTGCAGAAAATTGCGCCGCAGCTCACTGTCCTGCCCCGGCGGCGGGATTGGCCTCCGCAACATACGATGAACAGTCCTCCATACCTGAAGCTTGCTGCTGGGATAGGCTTCTCTCAGCTTTTCAATTGCGCGGTTCTTCGCTTTCTCCACGGCGGACTCCTTCATCATGTGATACATCCCGATCTCTTTCAAGGTCATCTCCGGGTATCCGAACACGCCGCAGGTCTTGCCGAGAATGTCCTTGTCCTTCTTTGGCAGGGCGTCGAACAGTTCCCGGAAAAGCTCGACGCAGACCTTGCAGTACACGGCCTGCTCCGCCGAAGCGAAGATCATCCCCGGCATCAGCCGCTCATAAGGATCGCCGTCATAGCCCTCCGGGACAAGGTCATGCACACCGAGGAAATGGGTGTTGTAGCGAACATATCGGCTGACACGAGCCTCGGAGATGCCTAACTCCTCCGCGATCTCACCGGTATCCTTCCATGCGGCATGATACAACCTCTGCGCCTGCCGGACGCCAGCCATCTCGTCCTTGCTCAACGCCATGCAGCCAATATTCTGCTCCAGCCAGCGGGTCATGCGCCCCTTCAAATGCGGGTAGAGATAGGTGGTGAGCGCGGCGCTGCGCTCATCATACTCCCGGCTCTGTATCCGCGTCAGCAGCTCCAACGCGCCCTCGCCGCAGAGATCGTCCAGAATCGTTTTCGTATACGCGGAAAACTGATTCGGATGATGCTGCTCCATTATCAGGCAGTTGAACTCCGCCGCGGTTTCCTTGGCGATGCCGCGGATCAGACCGATGTTTTTATGGTACAGCTTTTCCAGCGCGGCTTCGGCACCGTCATAATATTGGCGAATCAGTTGCTCATTGGTCATGATTGCTCACCCGCCTTTTTCTTCGGCGGACGGCCCCTTGGATTGGCCGTTCTGGTAATCCCACAGTGCTGGTAAACGCGCTCAGAGGAAATACGCTGCTCGAAAGCCTCTACGGAGATATTCGCGTCACGCAGAGCGTCATAGAGCAGATCCCGCACATAGTCCTTGGCTTTTCTTGCGTCCTCCTGTGAAATTGCATCCCGAGACAGATCCTTCGTGATGCGGGAAAAGGCGGTCACCTTGACTTTGACCTTGGGAATGTCTTTCGCCAGCTCCTTCTGCAACTCCACCGAACCAAACTGCCGGCAGGTGTAGCCGGGCGCGTGGGGACACGCCCCTTCGCAGTACAACGCGTGGACGCCGCTCTTGAGCAGAAAATACCGTCCGCAGATGATGCAGCGGCGGATGTTGTGCCCACTGTTCAGCGCCAGCATATAATCCGCTTTCATCAGCGCCTGCAAGCTGTCGGTCACGTGCTCCTGACAGATAGCAACGGAGCCGTCCGGCAGTTGCCGCGGCAAATAGGAAAGCTCGTAGGCGTCGTGGGTCGTATAGCAGTCGCCGTTGTTGCGGATGGGATTGACGATCAGCTTCTCCGCGATGCGCTCATCGTTATAAAAGCCGTAGAGAGCCTTCGCATACTCCTCCGGACTGTTGTGTTCCAGCTTGGACAAGCTGAACTGAATAAAGTTCCGAATGGTCTCGTTGAAAGCACGGATGTCATGGAGGTACAGCGCGTAGCGGTCAAGATGCTTTTGGTAGTCACGCCATGCGTCCCTGGTGGGGCCGAAGGCAGGAAGCAGTTCATAATAAAAAGCCTTCCCTTTTTCCAAATCTGCCTCACTCGGATGGAACAGGTCGAGCGGAGCATACTCGCCGCGCTCGGAGAATTGGTTTGCCACGCGCTCAAACTGCCTTTTTTGCGCTTCCGCTGTCGGTGCTCGATCCTCTGTGGGAAATACGCTGAACTGCTCCGTGATCTCCCGTATGGCAGAGAAGAAAGAGTCCTCGTCTTCGTCCAGCAGCAGGCGGAACACCTGATACCGGCGCAGCTTCTGACAGAGCGCATCCATCTTCTCATTCAGCTTCCACCAAAGCGCTATGTCCCGCTTCCGCTCATATTCTTTCGCAAGATCGGTGATCTGTGTCATACGCTTTTTCAGGCGCAGGTATTCGTCCGGAGACAGATTCAGCAGATCGGCGGTCAGCATACCAGCGGTCAACTGCTGGCCGTTCAGTTCCAAGGTGCTGCCATAGGTGTAGAAAATGACGTTGCCTCCCATGTGTATCCTCCCTCGCAAAAATTGTCCTACCTGATTTTTAATTTGTCCGCTCTTTTTCTCAGCATAGCATGAATTCCTCCACAATACAAGCAGAGGGAAAAACCACGCGCCGTCCCGTGGTAACGCCCCTCTGCTTTTTTCGCTCTCATCGTTCCGATGGGAGCAATATTTTTAAGGAGGATTCGAAATTGAAAAAAGAAAACCGATTGCTGACCATCGACGGAGAAACGCTGATGAGCCAACCGCTCACACCGCTGAACTTCGTGGTGGATACGCTGCTGTCTCAGGGTCTGCACATCCTTGCTGGCTCACCCAAGGTGGGAAAATCATGGCTGGCGCTGTGGCTGGCCGTCACGGTGGCGAAGGGCGAAGCCGTCTGGGGCATGGGCGTGAAGCAGGGCACCACACTCTACCTCTGCCTGGAAGACTCCACCCTCCGCATCCAGAACCGTTTGTTTGAGATCACGGAGGACGCCCCCGCCAACGTCCACTTCTCCACCAACAGCGACACTCTTGGCAAGGGGTTGGAGGAACAGCTCCGCGCGTTCCTCTCTGAGCACCCCGACACGGTGCTGGTCATCATCGACACGCTGCAAATGATCCGCGGCACCAACTACGACAACACCTACGCCAACGACTACCGTGACCTCTCCGTACTGAAGCACATCGCGGATACCCACAGCATCGCCATTCTGCTGATCCACCATCTGCGGAAGGAGCTTGCCGACGATGTGTTCAGCCGCATCTCCGGTACGACTGCTATCAGCGGCGCGGTGGATTCCAGCTTCACGCTCATTGAGGACAAGCGCGGCAGCGGCAAGGCAACGCTCTCCTGCATCGGGCGCGACATCGAGTACCGGGAACTGACACTGGAGCGCAACGCGGAAAATGTGTGGGAACTGGTGTCGGACAGTCGGACGCAGCCGGAGCTGCTGGGCGGTCGGATCGTCATTCTTCTCTCTGACCTGATGCGTGACCGCACGGAATTTATCGGCACTCCCACGGAACTGTCCGCGCAGATCGACCCTGTGGGCAGCGAGGGCATCACGCCGAAGAAGGTATCTCGCCTGATCCTGCAAAGCGTTGATACTCTAAGCAAAATCGGCATTTCCGCCGTGGTGCGACGCAGCAACGGCAAGCGACTCATTGAGCTGCGCCGTGCCGAAAGTGACGATGCACAGGGTGTCTAAGCTGTTGACCCTATCGACCCTGTCGATGTCTCAGGCGGTGAGAACCCGCCGTGTTTCGGCGTGTGAGCCGCTGTGTGCGCTCGCAGAGCCGACGGGGAGCGAGTACACGACAAGGAGCTTATTAAGCCACCGTGTCCCCTGCGCGCCCAGCGTTTCGACGGCATGAAGCACACGCCGAGGGTAGTGATACCGCCCCCGCACAGAAGTGTCGAAAAAATGCAAAACGGGAGTCTTATCACCGCCCCCAACAGGGCTCCCGCCGAAACCCAGCGAAGCGGTTTCGGTGGGAAGAGGACGAGCGACAGAGAGCGCGAGTCCTGCCGCTTGCGGCGGGACGAGAGATTCGTCGTCCGCTCGGACGACGGCCAGCATCGCATTTGTCTGGTCTGCGGCGAAGCCGCTGCCCTGCCAAATGCACTGGGCGGGGCATGGCCCCACACCCCCAAGCTGCGGGCAGAAGCCCACACCCACTTTTAGCTACGATTGGAGAAAAACATGAAAAAAGATATCAAATTCAGCACGCGCATGGCGTCCGCTGACCGCGAGAAGATCAGGGCACTGGCGGCGAAGACCCACATGTCCATGAGCGACTACGTCACCGCCTGCTGTCTCGGCAAGCAGATCGTCGTCATCGACGAGCAGAAGGAGCTGCTCCGCCAGCTCAAGGGCATCGGCAGCAACATCAACCGCCTCACCGTTCTTGCCAACATGGGCAAGGTGCAGGTCATCGGCCTTGACAAGGCCGCGCAGGAGCTGTCTGAGGTCAGCGCCGCGCTGCGGTCAGTCATGGAAGGGCGGTGAGCGATATCGCCATCATACATTTTGTGAACTACAAGCGGGGCACACAGTCCCGCGCCGCCATGCGCGGCGTGATGCTCTATGTCATGCAGGAGAAGAAAACCACGTGGGAGGGCGCGCCGCTCGTCAGCGGCATCAACTGCCAGCCGCAGAGCGTCTACGACGATTTCCTGAACACCAAACTCCTCTACCACAAGGACGGCGGCGTGATGTTCTACCACATGGTGCAGAGCTTTCCGAAGGGCGCGGCGGTCGACCCACGGCAGGCCCACGAAGCCGCGCGGCGGCTGGCGAAATACTTCGACGGCTGCGAGGTGCTGGTTTGCACCCATGTAGACCGGGAGCACATCCACTCCCACTGCGTCATCAACTCCGTCAACTTTGAAACCGGCAAAAAGCTGCACATGGCGAAGGAACAACTGCAGGAGCTGATGCGGCGCAATGACATGATTTGTCAAGAGATGGGTCTGCCGGTCTTTGACGCGCCAATGCAGCAGGCCCGCGGCATGAGCGGCGCGGAGTACCACACGGCGCTGAAGGGCCAAAGCTGGAAGCTGCGGCTGGCAAATACGATAGACGATTGTATGCGCTATGCCGCCGACAAGGACGCCTTCGTTTCCCTGATGGCATCCGAGGGCTGCGCCGTCCGCTGGGAAAGTGGGCGCAAGTACATCACCTATACCACCCCGGACGGCATGAAATGCCGCGATAACAAACTGCACGAGGAAAAGTATTGCAAGGAGGCCATGGAACGTGAATTCAGAATCAGAGCAGAGGTTGTCTCTGCAAGAACTCAAGCAGCGCAACTCCCAGCAGACAGCGCTGCCGGTGCAGACACCACCTTCCGAAGCGCGTCCCACGAAAGCGGACTGGGAGCGAATGATGAACGATCTGGATACACTGTGGTACCATGCGGATCGGCAGACGGATCTGTTGGAGAGCATCAGCAGGCAGATGTCGCAGCTTCCCACACGGACGCAGATGGACGAGCTGCTGAAAACGGTGAAGCGTCTGGAGCAGATGAGCGAACAGGATGGGAAACGGAACGAGAAGCGTTTTTCTCTGCCCGGCATCAGGCTACCCAGACTGCGGCTGCCACACCTGGATGGTCCCACATGGGCGGTTCTGCTGATGGGGACGGGGGCGTTGCTTCTGCTCTGGTGGGGCTTGGGCACCGTCTGGAGCAGCTCCAGCCTGCTGCCCCTGTGATGCCCGTACAGCACCACACCGACAGAAAGGTATTGCAAAAAGAACGGGAAAAGAAGATCGCCCTCGGTCACAAGGCGGATGACCACGAGGACGAGGTGAGCTATGACTGGCAGCAGACCATGTGAGGTCTGCTATTTTTATTGCCCAAATTGATTTCGGGAGAAAGGAACGCTATGGGTAGAAAGAGAAAGGAAGCCAATATCGCAAGCGTCATGTATTCCTATGTGGGTACGGACGATTAGTTCGATGATTTCCTGAAAATGATGATCCACGACTATCTGTCTGTGGATCATCCATATACAAATCAGCCCGCTGATTTTGTTGCTAAAGTAGAAACAGAAGTCGCCTGATTTGTTTTGATAGCTATTCAAAAAATTGTGTGCTATGGTGTGTCGTGCATGATCGGCACACCATAGCGGAAAGGAACGATTATGAAAGTTTGGCTCTATTACCGGCTGTCCAGAGATGAGGATGAAGAACTGAATTCTCTGAATAACCAGCGGAAAATCATATACAACTTTGCCGTCAGCAACGGCCACGAGGTGGTGGGCGAATCCTTCGATGACAATGTCAGCGGTATGCACTTCAACCGTGAGGGAATCGACAAAATCTATGAGGTGGTCGAAGCGGGCAAAATCGAAGCGATCATCGTTAAAGATCTGTCCCGCCTGGGCCGTCACCGGACGCAGACCGCACTCTTTATCGACTACCTCCGAGAACATGATGTGCGGGTCCTGTCCGCAACGGAAAATATCGACACCTTTAACGAGAACGATGATCTCATCATCGGCTTCAAGGGGTTGGTCAATGACTTCTATGCCCGTGACGGCAGCCGTCGTGTGCGAACCGGTTACCGGCAGAAGCAAAAGGAGGGCATCGTGACCATCCCGCCTTTCGGCTATTTCAAGGATAAGAACACAAAAAAGGTCGTTGTCGTAGAAGAATCCGCTGAAACGGTCCGGCTGATTTTCTCCGCCTATGTCGGCGGCAGCGGCATGAAAGCCATCGCCCGCACACTGAATGAACAGAGGCGGAAAACGCCTGCGCTCATGCAGATGGAACTGCTAAATAAGCGCCTGCCCAACACCCAGGATGGCATCCTCAAGAAATATTTGTGGGACGCAACGATGGTGGCGCGAATCTTGAGAGATGAGAGCTACATCGGCACTCTGATCTGCCACAAGAGCGAGCGCAATAAGATCAATAAGACCTTTCGGTTCACAGATACGGCGGAGCAGTTCCGGCATGAAAATTATCTGCCAATGATCGTGACTCGTGAGATATGGGAGCAGGCGCAGGCGCTCCTTGCAGAGCGCAAAGAGAAAAATGTCCGGGCTGGCGCCAACCGCGGCATCCTCCGGTACGGGGGATTACTCCGCTGCAAGGACTGCGGTCGAACTTTTATTGGAAAACGAATCAAGCTGAAAAGCGGAGAACGGGTCGCCTATGTCTGCGACACCTACCATCGGTATGGCAAAGAACACTGCTCCTCTCACATGGTGGACGAGGAAACATTGGACAGATTGATCGGCGCGGAGATCCTGCGAACAAAGAAAATGTACGAGGAAAACTGGTCGCGGATGGAATGGCTCATTGAGAAATGGACGCCGAAGGCTTCCACGGCCAGTGCCAAAATAAGTAAACTGCAAGAGCACATTCTCTTGCTGGAGGAGGAAGTGGAGGTGATCCTGATGGAACGCATTCGGGATAAGGCCAACGCAGAACGCTACGACCGCATGATCGCCAAGCGCGAGGAGCAGATCGCAGAGGCCAAAAAGCAAATCGAAGAATTGCAGAATACTTCAGAAATGCTCCGCAGCCGACAGGCTAAGCTGAAGCGGGACATCAGCCTGATCGACGACATCCTGCGAGAGAGTAAAATGTCAGAAGCACATCTGAGGATGCTGGTGGAGAAGATACTCGTTCATGAGGAGGATGGCAGGCTGGATTTGGAGATCCGGCTGAAAGCGCCCTTCCGTGACCATCTGGACGTCTTCGAAAACGGAGCGCAGACAGATTGCATCCCCTCAATGGATTTTGACTATGACCGGCTGGGTGCGGCGATCTACGGCGATTATTATGCGGGGTAGGTGATAACAGGTGCGGGTATGGCTCTATGCGCGGCTTTCTAACGATGATGACCGTGAGATGAACTCCCTGCTAAATCAGCGGGAAATCTGCCAGGCGTTTGCCGAGCAGCACGGGTACATCATCGTAGGACAGTCCTTCGATGACAACATAAGCGGCATGAGTTTTGACCGCCGTGGGCTGGACGAGCTCACGGCGGCTGTAGACGCTGATATGATCGACGCTGTCATCGTAAAGGACTTGTCCCGTCTTGGCCGCCACAGGACCCAGACCGCATTGTTCATCGATTATCTGCGGGAACACCAGGTGCGAGTGATCTCTGCCACGGAGGGAGTTGATACATTCCGCGACGAAGATGACTTGATCATCGGCGTCCGCGGCTTGATGAATGATTATTATGCGAAGGATATTGGCAAAAAGATCCGGGCGGGATACCGCCAGAAGCAGAAAGACGGCATCGTGATCACGCCGCCCTTCGGCTACTGGAAAGACAAAAACACGGGGCAGATCAAGGTTGACGCAGAGGCGGCAGTTACGGTGCAGCTCATCTATTCTCTGTACTTGCAGGGGTGTGGGCAGAAAGAGATTGCCCGGCGGCTTAATGCTGCGGGGCGAAAGACACCGGCGCAGCTCCGAACTGAACGGTGCGGCAGAGAGGTCCGGCATACGCACAAAACCCGTGACGGTCAGTTCCTATGGACATACGCCAGTGTGAAAAACATTCTGGTGGAGGAGGCGTACACCGGCGTGCTGAACAACCATCGCAGAGAATACAACAACGGTAAAGCCAAGCATATAGACAAAACCGACTGGTATCGTCATGAGGGATTCTTCCCCGTAATCATAGGAAAACAGGAATGGGAGCAGGTACAGCGCTTGCTCAAACAGCAGGCTCGCCCCGCAAACGGCAATCAGGCCAAGCACCGTTACGCGGGGCTGCTGACCTGCCGAGAATGTGGGAATGCGTTCATTCCTATGATTCGCTGCTGGAACGGCAAGAGCCGTGTGGAATATGTGTGCCGTGGGTATCACCGGAATGGAAAATCCTATTGCTCCTCCCACCGTATCCATGAGGAGGTGCTGGATGCCGCGGTGCAGGCGTATGCCCAAACTGTGCGGGAGCAGTGTGCCGAGGAAGTAAAGAAGCTGGCACCGCTGCAAAAAATGTGGGCGTTGAGGAAACCAATCCTCGACGCCCACATTTTGTCGTTACAGAAAAGAATTCAGGAGCTGGAGCAGGAGATAGATGAGATTGTGATAGAGAAAATAAAAAACAATTAGATTCAATAAAAGATGCATTTCGACCAATTATTGCAGTCAAAATGCATCTTTTAAGTTGGCTTATACTACACTATTTGATACAATGCAACACACTTTTGTGCAGCGTTGCAATTTAGTGAAAAGTATCATTTCATTGCTGCATCAAGGTGCAAGATAACGGCCCCAGATTTCATAATCGCTTTCGCACACGCTTTCGAAGACGCCTTCGGCATTCATCCGGCAGACGATGCAACGGCTGTAGATGTCCAGATTCATTTCCGGGATGGATGCCAGCGGCTTGAGAATATAGTTTTCTTCGCGGAATGCACGTTCCTTGACCTCCAGACGCTCCTCTTCCCGGTGCTTGTTATAAATGAGTACCAAGGTGTCAGAACCAAGCAGGTGAACGATCGTGCGGTCAACAGGCTCAGTCACATCAAAATCATCGGTTTGGTAGCCCAGAATGAAACGGTCAATGTTCTCTCTGCGGATTTCGGTGCCAGTACGATTGCCGTAGAAAGCCTGGGAAATAATGCTGATAAGTTCGTTTTTCATATCTGTAATCTCCTTAGTTGTTTTATCTGCCTGAATTATACCGCAGAAACTACAGATGCTCCACTACTGTCAGTAGCAGTTTTTTCATCCCCGTACAAAGGTTCCAATCCACGCTTTTTAATGTTGGTATTGATTATGCTCAGCTTTTCTTTCTTGGAGATGCCATACCAAATGATGACATCACGTTTATTCCGCACATACAGTGGGTTATATCCTGAATACTTCAGAAGATAATCTGTTTCTTCTGCCGTTGCACCAATCGCAATGGCCACCCGGATCAGCATATCTCTGGTTGCATTTTTTCCATTGATAATAAGACCCAAATAGCCTGTGGACATTTCGGCGGCTTCTGATGCAGCAGATGTTTTCCAGCCATATTTATCCAACAAACGCATGAGATAAATACTGGTTCTGCAGTCGCTGTTAAGCATACGAATTAAAGATATTTTGATTTGGATCATAATAAATCGCCCATGTTCCGTCACCCAATCCGTCCTGAACAATCCGATCAATACACTCAAGATAAGTATCCGTGAGCAGGTCCTGACCTTCATCGATAATAACCAAGTCATAAACCGGAACATCTTCCGCCGCCATAAAAGCAACAGGCAGTTCAGTTTCATAAAAATCCCGGTTCAGATCCGGAGACCAATCAATACCACAGGCACGCATCATAAATGCATGGAGTGTTACTGCTTCGATGCAAACATTGTCTTTTTCAAACTGGTATTGCACATACTGAGCAATATTGTGGTTGAAACAAAGATACAATACACTTTTACCTTCCCAATATGCTCTGCGTGCCTGCTCCATAGCAATCAGGGTTTTACCTGCGCCAGCAACACCGGAAACTATAGTGCGCGGGTTATCAAAAAGGGACTCCAACACTTCATACTGTTCTGCAGTTAACGCACATAACTCTTTTACTGCACGTTCCACAGTATCCTTCATAGAAGGAACAAAATGGAAATCGCCGCGGAGCAGGTTAGCCAGCTTGTCAATTTCGGCATCTGTCAGTCGTCCACCTTCAAAACCATGCTTTTCAACACAAGTCTGGCGCCAATACCAAAACGCCTGATTAATCAGGGTATCCAGGTTCCATGACTGTTTGGCATCGACCAATATCTCAGGAACAACATCAATGCCAACACCAGGTGCCTCAAAGCGACAGTCCGGCATAGCAACCGCACATGCGTACTGGCAGCGCACCAACGGATCATAATTACCCAAGCGCCGTACCATATACTGTCTTAAGGATTGCATATTACCCTGCACTTGCTGAAACGGTCCTTCATTTTTATGGGATATTTTGCTGTAGCGGTTTGCAAATTCCCACACACCATTTCTGCGAGACACCTGGCCGCCCTTAACTTCAAGGCACAGCACGCCCTCGTTGCACAGAATTACAAAATCAATCTCACCGAAGATATTATTGGTATGCTCTGCAATTCCCAATGAGTGAAGAACAACATATTTTTTATTCGTTCTATGATCCCGGAATTCGATAAACAACCGCTTTTCAGCAGGGCTTTTGATTTCCGGAGCCAGAACATCTGGAATTAATTGAACCATATCTATCTCCTGTTATTCCAGCAAGGCTCCAAAGAACCCTCGTTCTCTGTCTTTTATGGTACCAACAATAGCTGCCCGATCCAATAAGCAGTTGCGCATTTCACAACTGGTTTCAGGCAAGAGCGCACAGGCATGGCATGCTGCATAATTCAAAGAGTCATATCCCTGCGCATGAGATTCAATGCAAATCGGATCGGAAGAGCACCAAGAAGCTTCCTGGAGCATGTTTCTGAAAATCATCTCAAAAGACTCCGGGAGTCCTTTTCTCACCAATCCGCCCAGACTGCCATCAGAGTCAGACGAAGAAGTATAGAGCAAAATTCCGGCCATTTTCACATCAGACTCCGGATAGGTGCTATAAATCCGCTCCTTAATGGAAGCGCCAGAATAGCCGCATTCCAGCGATAACTGCCGGATCAGCAAATGAGAAAGCGTGTGCAGCAGTACATATCGGGCAGAGAAATTATCGCAGCCCACATTGCTGTGTTCCAACCGATCCCGCATAGGCTGGTATTCCTCTTCAAAGGCTTCCTCCCATTCTTCCAGGGCATCTTCTCTGATTTTGATGAACAAACCTTCTCCTAACATCTCAATAGCAGGAAGCCAGTTCAATTCAACATCGCTAAGTGGGACACAATCCCCGGACAAGTGATATCCTTTGAACCGCTCATCATCAGCATTGGGTTGCTCTGGTGTAATACGACGGAAACCACGCAATGCAAGCACCTCACGCAGACGTTTTGCCAACACAATATCCTCGATGTAATCCTCAAGGAATTCCGGCACCGCTGCTCTGGCAATTCTGAACTGCACATCATCCGGATTATCGTAATCACCCATGCAGAAAACACGATATTCATCTTCAAGTAAGTTCTGCTTGGTGTACTCTCCTCCGTCGCCGCCATTATAGCGCTTCTTAATCTCAGATATCAACTCGTCAATTGTACAAATCTGCATCGCCAATAACGAATGGAACACACCTTGTATAACAGCTCTCAGGACATATTCATCTGGGTTGCTCGCCAGAATATCTTCAATTTGCTCCCATCGTACCGCAATTTCCTGCTGAACCTTACTGCTCCAAGGAGGAATGGTTAATGCGCTTGCTGTCATGGAAAAATACACATTGGAAGCTCCACGCTGAAGTGCCCGCAACTGTGCTGTACAGGATACCGGATCATTATATTCCTTTTTACTACCCAACCAAGGACGTTTTCCATAGCAGGAGTAACCGCGGAGTGCGTCTTTAGCCATACTGCCAGCCATTGAGCGGCTTTTTCCACAGGCGGTGCATTTGATGACAATACTGTCCAGTCCACCGGTTTCATCTGAGAAACTGATGCGAAGGGCACCATTGCGTTTGTCTGAAGGACATTCGCTGAAATTTCCGTAATGGACCCACCACTCATAAGGAAAATCTTCCAGGTGGCCATTGGTACAGGCTGCAATAAAACGGGAAGGAACAATGTTTCTTTTTGGATGTCCGTTGGCACAACTGCGATCTGTCACATCTCCAAATCCCCAATAAGGCATCAGTCTGCCACAATTGGGATCAGGACAGAAATGATAGTACGGAAAACGAAATGCTGGAACATCCGGTGTCATTTCGTCATCCTGTGAGTTGGATACGTAAGGTTCTTTAAAATGAGATACTTTCAGAAGTTTTTCAAGGTTTGGTTCGTGCAGAATTGGGCTGCTGTCTTTCCAGTAATTTGAACCGGCCATAATAACGGAGTAGTCCGGCATATCTACAATGGAGCCATTGCCAAATGTGGTTATTAGCTGCGTTTTGCGCAATCTGCCTACCACCTTTTTAGGCTTGGCTTGCTCTCTGTTTGAACCAAAGTGTAATCTTGCCATAATTACAGTCCTCCCAGCAGATAAATACCGGATTGGCCATCCACATTACGCATGCTGTTCATCGTACGGAAACGGTCATTCTCGGTATCACCTTTCAGCAACTTTTTCTCATTTTTTCTGCTTTTATATACGAGGGAACCAGTTGCCGCAATATCCCACGCATCCTGAATATCTTTAAGTTCATCCATAACTGCCGACAACTCGTCCGGATCAACCCTTCTTACATAGTCGATAATGATTTTCTCAACCTTTTGAACTTCGGGATTGTCAGAGCGGTAATTGATTGCCTGACTGTTTCCTCTGAGGTTCTCAATCAAATAACGGCACAAGGAAATATACAATGCATGCAGCCCCCGGTCTCTCGCCCGATCAGAGAAGGGGGTAAGACTCGTTGCCTCCACATAGCGATACAACGCAGAATGGTACTTCAGGAACTGCTCATAATGCGAGCGATCGCGGGAACGGGACGCGTTATACACCGCAATAACCAAACCGGGATTATCACGGCCAACACGGCTGGTTGCCTGAATATATTCTGCATTCGTTTTCGGCTGGCCGGCAACTACCATTGCACCCAAACGCCCCACATCAACGCCTACAGAAATCATGTTAGATGCCAACAGATAGTCAAATACATCCGCATGGTTATCCTTGGTATAGCTGCGTTTCAGCTTAACTTGGATAATTTCTGTGATTTCGGAATTACTCATGCGGCTCGTCAGTTCTTCTGTATATGTATACCCCTTGGAAGTATCTACGCCGGGGTAGACAGACACAAATTTAGTTTTTGCAAGATAATCAAGACGGCTCTGAACGTCGTCAAGGATTTGCGTACTTGCACCGCCCAATTCTCGCAAGCTGTTGAAATAACCTGTAATAGTCCAGAAATTATCCACAACTGCATCAGGATATCCCAATGTGGCCAGATAGCGCGTGGCAAACAGCATAGCTGCATTCACTCTGATCAACGTTGTGGTTGCAGTTGTTCCGATGCCCATTACGCCAAAATACTGACGGGCAGGCTTTTCTTCCGGTGTAGATTGTATAGCAAAGAATGAATCTTTCGCAGATAGACCTTGTGGCGGGAACTGCGTATGGCTACGTCCATACAACGCCATAATTTGATTTGCTGCATTACGGATTGTTGCGGTGGATGCAATTACTTTCGCACACACGCCATCGCGCTCACAGAGTTTCGATATAGCAGCCTCGTAGATACCAGTCATGGTGCCAAGGGGACCAGAAATCAGGTGCAACTCATCCTGGATAATAAGCTCCGGGGGTTTTTTGCTATTCGTAATACCAAACAGCGCCGCTGGCTTATCATTAAGAGGAATCTGCGCAAATTTATCTACAGTCGCGACAATAAAGGTAGGCAGATGCTGATAAATAGCCTCGTCAATAATATGAATCGGTAGTCCCCCGGGTGCTGAATGGAAATGACAATGTTGATTTGGACATTTGATTGTCATTCTGTTCTGAACGAGATCAACATCATAATGCTGTGCATACAGTTTTTCTCCGCACCAGGGACAGACCTTGATTTGCACAGGGTTTGATTTTTCATCGACACCACCCTGCTTTTGTTTGTTGATGCTGGTTCTTGCATCCTTCAAATGGTTGGGGGTGAGGTTGCCACCAACCCACAAACCGATGGAAATCTCATTTCCACCCAAATTATACTTTTTGCGCAGCAGTTCACATGCAAATATCAGGATACTGGCTCTTTCAAACTGCTGGAGTGTCAAAAGCCGAAGCGTATATCGCATAATTACGGTAACACCATCTGCATTTGCATCACGCAGTCTGCGTAAAAAGATCACAAAGGCAGTGATTCCTAAATATGCCTCTGTTTTACCACCACCGGTGGGGAACCACAGCAGATCAACCATCTGCCGGTCCGGAATGTCCTGTCCGGGATGTCCCTTCGGTTCAATAAAAGAGGTCAGTTCATGCAATAAAAACGCCAACTGGAAAGGATACCAGCTTACCTTGTCAGGATTAAAAGATTTTCCATTTTTAAGCAGTGTCTGTCTCCGTTGGAGCAACATCGCCTCATTGGCAAGCTGGAAGGCTCGGAATGCCTTTCCATCTCCGGATGCGCTGTCTTTCAGTAGCTTGATGGCATAATTTATTCTGTTGCATGCATCCTGACATTTTTGAATATTATTTTTCGCAACATCCTGCAAACTGGCTTTAATTCCAGGCAAGAGATCATCCTGATCTTTTATCCACTTCTGGTACTTAGCAGCAAATGCACCCAACTCACGAACAACATCATCAACAGATGTTGGAGATCCCAGACCGCGATGCAGGGCGTGCGGAACATCTGCATTTTGGAGCCAAGCAGAGATCTGCAATGCTTGTCCGTTCGTGCGGGTAAGAATACCCAAGGTCTCACCTTGACCAACATATCGCAATGCATCACTTCTTGAGAACTTGGTTAGTTTTACAGGCATCTTGGGGATGTGCGCCAGCAAATCGTTCGCTGCAGAAACCCTCTCTTGGGTGGAACCAGTAAGGATTGCCTTCCGATATGGGACAGTCAACTGACCAAAGGTATTACCTTGGCGGTGATTCTCTGTGAGAGCGTAATAATTGGCATCGGGGAAACTCTTGAAAATCTCTTGATAGAATTGTTCGGAGGACATAACTGCAGGATCATCCTCCGCCATATAATCATACAATGCCTGGCAGGAATCGCCCAAAATTGTGAAGCCACATGTTTCCGGCAAACCTTTGAGCATTGCAAGGACCAGCTCTGCACGGCTACCGACCAAATCCTGAACTTCATCGACTATGATGTGTTCATAATCTGCAAGCATATCTTTTTTCTGCTTAAAAATGTTTGTGGCTTTTTTAATGCGCTGATCATAGTCATATACTCACAGGATTCACTCAGTTCCATCTTTTTATCCCATGCATCCCGACCATTGAACACAGCGCCAGTGGTCTTATCAATCGCAACAATGGACGGGATTGGACGTCCTTCTTCATCGCCGTATTTAACGGCTTCCGGTTTTTGGTCCATCACCACATAACCAACAGTCGCACTGTTGGTTGTGCCAAAGTCAATGCCAAAATAATATTTCAATCCAGTTGCCACGGATTTTCACCTCACTTAAATTTCATGCCGCCTTTTTCCAGTATATCGAAGATGCTCTGAAGCTGAAGCCTCAGGTTCTCACCCAGATCGCAGCTAATAGGCACATCCAATGCATCCACAAAATCCCGATATTCGACCCGGATCTTGGATGCAAGTCTCTGGAGCGACTCATCAGCCTGTTTACTTCTGTCCCGGCTGAGAACCTCTGCCATTTTAACTCTTTCTGCTATTTCAGCATTTTTTTCGGCGATAACTGCATCTCTTTGCTCCACCGTCTGTCTCAACACAAAAATATCACCTTCAGCGGCAGACAGCTTTTTTCTTAACTCAGTAATAGTATCCTGCAGGTCTGCTATCTGCTGATTAGCTCCACGCAGCTTACTCTGCTCGCTTTCCAGAGTTTGGGTAAGTGCATCAATTTTGACTCTCTGCTGCGTGCTTTCGCTCTTGACAACGGCTGTAGCTTTCGCTGCCTTTCCCAGCAACTCGGTAAGATATGCTATCATATCGACAGAAGCCTCTTCCTTGGGCTGTGTAACGATCACTTTCGGTGCTTGAACTCTATCTTCCGGGGGATTATCTGCAACGGATACGATCTTCACTTTTTCTGCTGCAACTATTGTTGACGCAGGGATTAGCTGTTCTGCCTTTGTGTCTGTGCTGGCACTTTGGGAAGTATCATAATCAGCCAACCACTTGCGAATTTTCGCAATATTCTTTACAACAACCCCTTTTGCCGATCCGGCATTTTCAATGCCATCCATTATAGAGGAAACGAGCGTTACGAATTCTTTAATGAATACAGGTTTGGTTCCAATATCAGCAAGCGGACACAGTTCCACATCCGGATGTAGTTCTGCCAAAAAATATTTCTCAAACGTTTTCTCAGCTGTGCCAAGTCGTTTTTTATCTTTATTGACACATGCTCCCGGCAACCGTTTAATTATGGGTGCAAGTATATTTCTGGTGGCGTTGTTATTTAGCATCAGCGCAAGCAAATGTGCTACCAACCTGAAAGACACATTGCTGTCAATGCCATAGTATTTTCCGCTGAACATTGCTGCCAGAGTTGCATTTTGATCTTCCGTTTGAATCAAATAGGCATAGAAGGGTTCTGCACCGCAGAAGGCAAAACCTTCATATAAAAACTGTTCAGCACTGCCGGTCAACCCTGCATCCGCAACGAGACTAAGCCATGCGCTGCGAAAAGCCTCTTTTTCCTTAATTGTGGGTTCTTTCTTTTTCTTTTCTTTTTTTGCTTTCATTAATGAATCGAGGATTTCGATATACTTTTCCATAATAGGCCTCCGATTATTAAACTATATAAAATGATGTGTCCCCAAATATGGACTAAACCAGAAGTTGTTGTTCATTTACTGAAGATTATTGGCTGTTGCTCCATAGGCCGGATTGACTGTGCCAGGTATGCAATAATTCCGACTCATTTGTGATTGCGTCCCAAACAGGTCTTAAAAAAGCATCAATGCTGTGCATTACTTCTTCCAACACCAGTTCCGGCATCTTCAAACGTCGCAGATACTGTCGCCACCGAATCTGGATATCCTTGTTATGTGCCAAGGCAATCACCCTGTCAAAGCTATCCCGCTCGTATGCGGTACCCCGATTCTGTAGCGTTTCAAAGACGGCCTGCTGAAGGGCTCTTCCATCGAAATCAAACATAGAAGACAGATAATAAATATCGTAAATATCCTTCATGCGGCTGGTCAGTTCCAAACGCTGGAGTAGTGCATCAAATTTTTCCGCAATCGTGCTCTCCAGGGAGTAGGTCAGCACCTCCGGAACATCAAAGCCGTCCAACTGCACCGGAATCGCCCGCCTGTGCGAATTGGGGACAATAACATCACCGACACCGAAGTCTACATCAAAGGGAGTGCGGGTATTTTTGATTTGGCCCACCAGTTGGAAGCTGACACCGGTATATTTCCGCTGCGGTGATATCGTTTCAAACCCCCGGGAAGAAAAGGTTATGAAATCATTATCGCTGTCTGTAGCGATTATTTCATCCACCATTCGTTTGATGTCTTCTATTGTTCCAGGGAACTGACGCAACAGAAAATCAATATCCACAGTGGCCCGGCTCTCAAAATTAGTCAGAGTATAGATGAACAGACCACCCTTTAGCACCAGATTCTCGGCATACCGGGATGCTGCCAGTCGCCGCAGAAACTCCTCCTGGCAGAATAGCTGCAAGTGAAGCTGGAAGGGTTTCCCGGTTTCTTTTGCCTTGTTTTTCAGTCGCGCAATGACCGATGCGCCCATATCCATCAGAGCCACACTCCAATCCGATCCTTTACTTTTTTCAGAACTCTTCTCTTCTCTGCATATTCCAGCAGTTTGGGAACATTCTTTTTTGCATCCGCCACATATCCTTGGATTGCCTTGTTATAGGTCTCCCGATCCATTTTGTTTTCATAGAAAATGCATTCACAAATCAGCCGATCCCGGTCAAAAATTTGCATAGTGCAGTCTCCATAATCCGCCGTAGTTATGCCAAAGGAAAGAAACTCTTTCTTCATGTAATACGGTTGGACAAACGGATAATCCAGATTAAACCGTGACTTGGAAGTATCACGATCCACCGCAACATTCCATTCCAGTGGTGTCCGGTCAGAATATCTGTAATAAAACAGTGCTGTATACATGCACAGAACGCCATCCGGAAACAGCTGCGCTATCTGGGCAGCCTCCGACAGTCTTTGGGACGATTCACTGAGACGGTAATAACCGGATTTTACCCGTTCAATGACTTTTTCGTTGACCAGTTTTCGAATGGCATAGGTGTTATAGCCAAGTGCTTTCAGATCTGAGGTTCTGAACACCCCACCACTTGCTTCGGCCATATTTTGTATTCTCTCTCTGTGGGTCATACATTCACCAACTTTCCGCACAGATTAACTACAAGATGCAGTTAGCTAAATATAATTATACTCCCAATCTCAAGAATGTCAATCGTGTTTTTTCCGCTTCTGCCGCCATTGTGCGGAAAAAAGGTAAAAACCAGGATTCTCCATTGCTGAAGAATCCTGGTTTTTATGTGCTTTGCTGTGACTGGATTTTTCGCTTTCTTCGACTGTTTCGTTGATTCATCGCTTTTCTTGCCTTTTCACATTCCGGTTTCCCGCAGATAACAGATCGGTTGCTTCTTCGTACAAATGCCTCACCGCAGAAGGGACAGGACATAACAACACCTGCAGGCTTTTCTTTCTTATCCGCAGACGTGCCCTTATCCTCAGGAGCAACATCCTCGGACATTTTCCGTGCCAGCGTATACCAGCAAATGTCAAATACGGAATGCACATCCGCCGCGAATACCATTTTCCGGGTCTTGGGATTGACCTTCAGCCGTACCCGGAAATCCGGCATCATATCCACCATTTTTTGCTGCAGTTCTTCATAATAATCGAAAGGAACTCTTACAAAACCATCGTGATGCTGCCTGTCCTTTGTGACCTCCGCATCCAATTGCATCATTTTAAGCAGATCCCCGCCGGCGGAGGAATAGTCCACCTCTGGATTGTCTTCCGGATCGTGGCGGTACTGTTCAAAAAATGGTAACCCGTCAAAGTGCCTGCCGTCCTCATGCAAAGTGAGTGCCAGTTCATCATTGCCCAGACACATCTGTTCAACGGCAAAGTACATACGCATTGCCTGATAGAATCGTTCCAGATTCCACATAAAATCATCGATACTGAAAGTGGCATCCTTTTCAATAAAGTATGGTCGTGCCTGCCGCCTGACGGATACCGAGACCGGCGAAACCCTGTTCGAGACACCCGAAGACCTCGACTTCAAGGCGGTTAACGGTGATGTCAGTAAGTTTTAATTATAAGGAGGAAAGCGATATGGCTAAAAGCGCAACTGCGACCAATTGGGAAGTAATCACCCAGGACGATGAAGGGACAATTGTTAATATCGATTTTGATTGTCCCCATTGCGGATACTCTACCGGCGTTTTCATTTCTGTAGGCGCGAGTGGCGTTGGCTACCTGGATGGCAGCTGGGAAACCGATCAGACCTGTCCGGTCTGTGATGAAGATGTCATCGTCGAGTGCCACTGAATTTTGCAGGAGGATAGGCGGTGTTTGAAATAATCTGTACCGTCCTGTTCGTGGGGCTATTCATCAAGGTGTTGGGCCTTGTGTTCAAGGTGGCGTGGAGCCTTACAAAAGTGCTTGCAACGATTCTTTTTATAATGGCACTCCCCGCATTGATCGTGTGTTTCATTTTTGCGGGAGGACTCCTCTTGCTGATTTCGGTTGGCTTACTGGGACTGGCCTTCGCACTTTTAAGCACATAACGCATTTACAGGACAAGCCCCTCGCTACCGAAAAAGTAACGAGGGGCTGTTTTTGATTTCACTTGTACATACTATGTTTTCGCCTCTGCTGACTATCAGTCGTATAACGAATAGCGGTTGTTTAACGAATGGAAAGCACAATATGCGGTGGCCGGCGGATTGCAACACCCGGAAAATGCACATTATCATGGAGTCTGCAGTGGAAAATGCGTTGCAAAGTCAGGAAAATGCCATATTTTCAGCAAAATTGGCATAAAAAGCAGCTACCGTAACTGACACAGTTGTATCAATTACGGTAGCTGTTATGGTGCGAGTGGTGATACAGCATTTTTCAAAAAACACAGTAATATCAATGGTTTTAGGACACCCGAACAGCGAAATTACTTGTATTCCGCCCTCTTGAAACCGTCAATTTCAGCAGCTATTGCTCGGTTCATCTCCCGGTAAGGAGACGACATCCTTGCAATAATCAGTACATAGCGCGTCTGTTACCCAAAGTGGCGCTTGGGTCGGCAGGCGCGCTATTTTTATGCCCAGATGCGGGCGAAGGAGGTGTTATTGTGAAAGCATACGGGAAGTCGTGGGGCTACAACGTATATGACTGCCGGTACTGCCTGTACCGAAAAGGGAAAATACAGGGCTGCGTCTACCCGGACGGCTGCTGCTGTCCCGTCCCGCAGAAGCCCGCAAGACGGAACGGCATAGAACAAGTTTACGATGCAGCTGCGGACAACGGTGCTCCCGTTTCGGAGTGCGAGGGCTGTCCCTACGGAAAGGCTGCCCCCTGCATCGGATGGTGTACCAAAGAGGTCATGCGCGCCGCAGGGCTTCCAAAGGAGCGTGACAGAAGCCATGTATGACTATTTCTATGGTGCGGAAGCGGAACAGTTCTCCTTCTACCGCATCCCCAAGGTGCTGTTCACGGAGGAGCGGTTCAGAAGCGTTTCCGCAGAAGCCAAGGTGCTCTACGGTCTGCTCCTTGACCGTATGAGCCTGAGCTGCAAGAACGGCTGGCTGGATAAAGAAGGACGTGTGTATATCATCTTCACAATTGAGGAGGTCATGACCGCCCTGGGCTGCGCCGACCAGAAGGCCGGAAAGCTGCTGCATGAGCTGGAGAGCAAATGCCGCCTCATCGAGCGCAAGCGGCAGGGGCTGGGCAAGCCCAACCTCATCTACGTCAAGAACTTTGTGGAGAAGGATGTGGATAACCCTGTGGATAACACATCAGGCAGCACCGCGCCCTCCCCGGAATCACGATTCCAGAACCGTGAAAATCACGATTCAGGAGCAGTGAAAATCACGGATCAAGAATCGTTAAAATCACGATCTAATAATACTGAGAATAATGATACTGATTTTAGTGATACGGATTCCTTTCCCTTCACTTCGTTCAGGAGGGATCACGGGCGGGAAGCGAAAGGAAACGAAGCGGCTCTGAGAGAGCGGTACAGAGAGCTTATTGCGGAGAACATCGCCTACGACGCACTCCTGACAGACTATCCATACGAGCAGGACACGCTGGAAGAAATCCTGGAGCTGCTGGTGGATGTGGTCTGTACGACGAAAAGCTCCGTCCTCATCTCCGGCGACGATAAGCCCGCCGAGGTGGTTAGGAGCCAGTTTTTGAAGCTGAACAGCGAGCACATCCGCTTTGTGGTGGGCGGGCTGAAGGAAAACACCACCCGCATCCGCAATATGCGCCAGTATCTTTTAGCCACGCTGTATAACGCCCCTCTGACCATCGGGAACTACTACCGAAGCCTTGTCAGTCACGATATATCGGAGGGCTTCATCTGAGCCGCAGGTTATTGCCTGCGGCTTTGGCATTTTCAGGAGGTGATGCGACCGTGCCGAAACAGAAACCCAACGAACAGGTACAGCAGATACCGCTTTCAGAGATTCGTCCCTTCAAAAACCACCCCTTCAAGGTGACGGACGACGAGCTCATGCAGCAGACCATCGACAGCATCATGCAGGTGGGCGTTCTCAACCCCGCCATCATCCGCCCCGCACCGGAGGGCGGATACGAGATGGTAGCCGGACACAGGCGGCTCCATGCCGCAGACCTTGCGGGGCTGAAAACCATCCCGGCCATCGTCCGCAATCTTGACGACGACGAGGCGGTGATCCTCATGGTGGACAGCAACTTGCAGCGGGAAACCATCAGCCCCATGGAGCGGGCGCAGGCGTACAAAATGAAGCTGGAAGCGTTGAAGCATCAGGGAAAGCGGGTGGATTTGGAGGGAAAATCAACTTCTGTTCAAGTTGGACAGAAGTTGCCGGGAAAGACCTCGCGCGAACTTGTGGCTGAAAACAGCCCCGACAGCGCAGCACAGATTCGCCGCTATATCCGTCTCACCGAGCTTCTGCCGGAGGTGCAGAAAAAGGTGGACAGCAAGGAGATCGCGTTCAGCCCCGCCGTGGAGCTGTCGTATCTCACCCATGACGAGCAGAAGCAGTTTCTGGACGCAATGGACTATTCCCAGAACACGCCCTCTCTTTCCCAGGCACAGCGGCTCAAAAAGCTCAGCCGGGAGGGAAAATGCACGAAGGAGGCCATGCGCTCCATCATGTCCGAGGAAAAGAAGGAGGAACAGGAGCGTATTACGCTGAGCAGCGACACTCTCCGCAAATACTTCCCCCGAAGCTACACGCCCCTGCAAATGCAGCAAACCATCATCAAGCTGCTGGAGCAGTGGCAGAAAAAACAGCAGCGCCGGAACGAGCGCTGAGAAAGGCAGGTTTATCCATGAACGTAACCATCAACATCTACGGCGACGTACACATCCATTGCGACTGCTGCAACGAGTGCGGCGTGTATGACGACAATTTCGACGACGCTCTCGAAGCGCCGCATGAGGCTGTACCGGATGCGGAGGACGGCGGCGGGCAGACCGGCCCGACCGCCGAAGAAGCGGAAGCGGCGGTAAAAGCATTGGCAGCGTTTTTTCTTCCGCTTTTTTCGGAGGAGCCCGACGAGGGAGGCGGCGCGCATGAAGGAGTTTGACGTGACCATCACCGAAACGCTGAAGCTCACCGTGTCCGTGGAGGCATCTTCCAAAGAGGAAGCCCAACAGATGGTAAGCGACCAGTGGCACGCCGGGGATCATATTCTGGATGCGGACAATTTCGTGGAGGTGGAGTTTGAGAGCAATGACGGCAAGGAAATCTCCGCCGAAAGAGCGCAGGACAACACCCTCGAGGTGCTCATGGTGGAGCCGGGACAGTACCCGCGCGTGGAGCGCATCGGCTCCGACCTTGCCTCCTTGCAGAAGGCGGTGGACGGCTATATCGAAGCGATTTACCCATATGACGACCCCGTGGCGCTGATCTGCGGGGAGGAAGCCAAGCTGGAGGGCAAGCCCCTGAACCGCGCCCTGCGGGACGGGGACGGCGATATCTACGATATTGTGGCCGGCAAATTCTTCCTCTGCGGTCTGGGGGATGAGAATTTTGCGTCTCTCCCGAAGGAGCTGCAACAGAAATACGAGGAAAAGTTCCGTCAACCGGAAGCCTTTTTGAAGATGGGCAGCAAGATCATGGCGATCCCCACCGAGCCCGCCAAGGCTGCGGGCAAAGGCAAGACTGCTCCGGTGACAGAGCGCTGATACCATCACTCCCAATGCGAACGGAAGGAGGGAAAACTCATGCAGGAAGAAATTGAAAACAGAACTGTCACTCTGATCATCTCCGCCGTCAAGCTGACCGCACGGGAGCTGAAGGCCGGGATGGATAAATATCTTTCCGAAAAGAAGAGCAAAGCCATGGAAAAGGTGCGTGCCGCGCCTGAAAAGCCCAGCGGCAAGCAGACGGTGAGGCAGCTCATAGGGCAGAATCAGGGCGTATCCAACATTGAGATCACCAACAGCAATATCAAAGGCTTTGAGCGCATAGCCCGGAAATACGGCGTGGATTTTGCCGTTAAGAAAGACCGCAGCGTTTCACCGCCGAAATACTTTGTGTTCTTTAAGGCGAGGGACGCGGACGCACTGACGGCGGCGTTCAAGGAATACACGGCATATGAGCTTAAACGCGCCGCCAAAGCGCAGAACCGTCCCTCCGTGCTGGCGCATCTGCAAGCACTCAAGGCGAAGGTTCAGGCCATTACGCCGGGTAAATCCCGAAACCAGAACAGGGGCATCACGATATGAAGAAACCTCTGAATATCAAGAAGTTCCTGCTGCCCAATATCCCGTATGTCTTTATCGCCCTCTTTGCCACCAAGCTGGGGCAGGCGTGGAGGCTTGCCCCCGGCACGGATTTCTCAGGGAAAGCGCTGCACCTCATGGAGGGCTTCGCCGCCGCGTTCCGGTCGGCGCTGCCCAGCTTCCACCCCATCGACCTGTGCGTGGGCGTTGCAGCCGCTCTGCTCATTCGGCTTATCGTGTACGTCAAGGGGAAGAACGCAAAGAAATTCCGCAAAAATCTGGAATACGGCTCTGCCCGTTGGGGCAAGCCCGAGGATATCGCCCCTTACGTCGATCCGAAGTTTGAGAACAACGTCATTCTCACCCAGACCGAGCGGCTCATGATGTCCAACCGTCCCAAAGACCCCAAGACGGCGCGGAACAAAAACGTGCTGGTGGTGGGCGGCTCCGGCAGCGGCAAGACGAGGTTTTTCATTAAGCCAAATCTCATGCAATTACACAGCTCATACGTTGTCACCGACCCCAAGGGCAGCATCGCCGTGGAGTGCGGAAAGCTCATGCTCCGCAATGGCTACAAGGTGAAGATATTCAATTCCATCAACTTCAAGAAGTCCCACCACTACAACCCCTTTGCGTATATCCACAGCGAGAAGGATATTTTGAAGCTGGTCACGACCCTCATCGCCAACACCAAGGGGGACG
>ENA-UAKS01000131-UAKS01000131.1-human-gut-metagenome-genome-assembly--contig:-NODE-131-length-34497-cov-7.984263_pt1 | contig 34497 bp, 28 predicted proteins | sample MGYA00243692_ERZ654452 | MGnify/ENA primary metagenome ERZ654452 (study PRJEB26926, sample SAMN06164442) | human gut metagenome | biome: ENVO:00009003; feature: ENVO:2100002; material: ENVO:00002003...
CAAGTGTGGAATTTGTGCGCCGGCGGCGCACAAATTATGCGCGCAGCAGACTGCAGGCCTTTTTGTCGGAAAACAAGATGTTTTCCGACAGCCAAAAGATCCCGGAGCAGCAGCTCCGGGATTTTTGTTGTCTTCAGCGAATGATCGCCTTGATGAACGGCTCCGCCGGGGGCGCGTCCGGTGTGATCGTGTAGCAGGCGGTGAGCTCTGCGACCGCCCTGCGGGCGGCTGCCTCATCGGCCGCGTGGATCGTCGCAAGCGACTCCCCTGCCGTGACCGGCTCGTCCACCTTCTTGCGCAGGACAATGCCGACGCTGTGGTCGATCACGCTGTCCTTCGTCGCACGGCCGCCGCCGAGGCGCATGGACACAAGGCCCACGTCCGTCGCCGCGATGTGGCGCACATAGCCGCTCGCCGGGGACGGCACCTCCATCTGCACCGGCGCCATGGGCAGGCGCGACGGGTCATAGATCGCGGCCGGGTCGCCGTCCTGCGCCGCGACAAACTCGGCCAGCTTTTTGAGCGCCGAACCGTCCGTGATCGTCTGCTCCAGCATGGCACGGGCCACCGCATCGTCGGCCGCCATGCCCGCCTGCGTGAGGATGCAGCTGCCGAGCGTCAGGCACAGCTCGAGCAGCTCGCTCTTGTATTCCCCGCGCAGCGCCGCGATGGCCTCCTTGACCTCAAGCGCGTTGCCGACGGCGTGGCCGAGCGGCTCGTCCATATCCGTGATGACGGCGACCGTCTTGCGTCCGGCCATTTTGCCGATCTCGACCATCTCGGTCGCAAGCTCGCGCGCGTCGTCCAGCGTCTTCATAAATGAACCGCTGCCGCACTTGACGTCCAGCACGATGATATCCGCGCCCGCAGCCAGCTTCTTGGACATGATGCTGCTGACGATGAGCGGAATGCTCGCCACGGTGCCGGTCACGTCGCGCAGGGCATAGAGCCTCTTGTCCGCGGGGTCGAGGTTCGCCGTCTGACCGGCGATGACCATGCCGACGCGGTCCACATTCTCCAGAAACCGCTCCATGGGCAGATTGATGTTGAAGCCCGGAATGCTCTCGAGCTTGTCAAGCGTGCCGCCCGTGTGGCCGAGGCCGCGGCCGGACATCTTCGCCATCTTCACGCCGAGGCTCGCCACCATCGGCACGAGCACGAGCGAGGTTTTGTCACCCACGCCGCCGGTCGAGTGTTTGTCCGCCTTGACGCCGGACACACCCGACAGATCCAGCGTCTCGCCGCTGTGCATCATGGCCATGGTCAGATCCAGCGTCTCGCGCCGGTCCATGCCGCGGAAATAGATGGCCATCGTCATGGCGGACATCTGATAATCCGGGATCTCACCGCGGCTGTAGCCGTCGATCATATAACGGATCTCCTCCGTCGTGAGGGCCTGCCCGTCGCGCTTTTTCACGATCAGATCGCTCATTCTCATCGCCGATATGCTCCTTTGTGTTTTTTCTTGCCATGAGTATACCACGCCGGCGCCGGAATTGCAATTCAGCGCGGAAAAATGAGGTATGGCCGGCCGTCGATCTCGCGCAGCACGGTCTCAGCGCCGCGCGGCAGATTTGGCGTGTCCGCCGGGATGGCAATGAGCATCCGCTTGCCGTCAAATGTGGTCAGCACGCCATCCGGCGCAGAATACCAGAGCACGTCAAGCCCGTCGTCCGGCGCGGACTTTTGCGCCTGCGGCGGAGCGGGCGTCCGGGCCGGTGCGTCCGGAATGTCCCATGTCTCGTCGGCCGCAAACAGGATCGGATCCGGCAGGCGCGCGCGCTCGAGCCGCGTGAGCCGCTTGCACAGCGTGAGCCAGCCGCTCCCGTCCGGCAGCATCAGGCCGAGATACGCGCGCGCCTGCTCGCCGCACACGGCGAGCCGCAGGCGGTCGGCATCCGCCTTTGCCCGCGCGGAAAACACCGTGAAGAGCCCGGCCTGCGTCACGGTCAGCGTGCCGATGGGCTTGTTTTGCTGCAGGATCGGATAATCAGGCATAAAAAATCACTCCCGCACCAGACTATGCGCGGGAGTGATGGATTTAGAACCAGAGTCAGCCGACGCTGTAGCCGCCGCGCACCATGACGGTGGTGTCGGCGGTCGCCTGAATCCCGGCGCCGTCGGCCTGCACGAGGTACAGGTGATTTTCCGTCAGCTTTGCCCCAACGGCGGCGCTCTCGCCGGTCGTGAGGTCAATGGCGGCGCTCTGCGTCACGGCGGCAGTGCCCGTGCGCATGAGGAGCTCCGTGCCGGCGCGGCCGGTGAGCGTCTGGCCGCTTTCGAGCGTCACGAGCACATACGACCCGCCCGCAGCGGCGACCTGGTCGGCAAACTGATCTTCCATCTCGCGGACTTCCCCGTCGAGCGTGGAGCGGTAGGCGTCCTCCATGCGCGGCTGCACCACATCCTGCAGGTAGCTGGATGTGACGAGCGGGTCTTCCTTTGTGCCGTAGTTTGCGACGGCATACACGGTCACGGCGGCGACCATGGCGAGCGCGACGATGAGGATGATGGTGGTCAGTGTCTTTTTCTTCATAACCGTCCCTCCGTTTGGTGGCGTGGGTGTTTACTGCGGCAGGCCAAAGCTCACGGCGATCGCGTTGTCCACCTGATGCATCGCAGGCTCGTCCAGGCGGCCCATGCGCTCGCGCAGGCGCGACTTATCAAGCGTGCGCACCTGCTCGAGCAGAATCACACTGTCGCGCGTCAAGCCGCAGCTGCGCGCTGCGAGCGAGATGTGCGTGGGCAGGTTGGCCTTGCCGGTCTGCGACGTGATCGCGGCGGCGATCACCGTCGGGCTGTGGCGGTTGCCGGTGTCGTTTTGAATGATGAGCACGGGGCGCATACCGCCCTGCTCGCTGCCGACCACCGGACTGAGGTCGGCATAATAGATATCTCCGCGTCGAACTGGATGCATAGCTTTCATCTCCGATGGAATATTTGCCCCGGTCGATATGTAGGGGCACAGTTATTTTCGCCATCGGAGCGAAATTTATACTTCAGTCGATGTACACGCGCTGCACGCGCTGACTCATGGCGCACAGCAGCTCATATGGGATCGTGCCGGCTTTCTCCGCCTGCTCGGCCACTGAGAGATCGCGGCCGAAGATCGTGGCCACGTCGCCGGGCTGCACCTCGGGGATGTCCGTGACGTCGACCATGCACATATCCATGCAGATGCGGCCGACCTGCGGCGCGCGCTGACCGTGCAGCAGCACGTCGCCCTTGCCGGAGAGGCTGCGCAGCAGCCCGTCGGCATAACCGACCGGCAGCACGGCCAGGCGCATATCCCGCGGGCAGGTGAACGTGCGGCCGTAGCTGATCGTGTCGCCCTTGTGGTGATGCGTCACATCGGACACGCGGCTGTAGAGCGACATGGCCGGGCGCAGATCGAGCCCGCCGGTCTCTTTGGCCGGGAACACGCCGTAGAGCAGCAGGCCGGGGCGCACCATGTCGAGGTGCATCTCGGGATAGTTGATGACGGCGCCGCTGTTGGCGCAATGGCGGATGGCGAAACTGTGGCCGGTCGCCTGCTCCATGCGCTCGATCGCGTGCGTAAAGCGCGAAAACTGCAGCTGCGTGTACGGATCTCCGTTCTCGTCAGAGACGGCAAAGTGCGTGAACACGCCTGTGAAGTTCAGGTGCGGCAGCGAGAGCGCCTCGATCATCTCGTCGAGGTGGCTGTCATCATGCACGTCAAAGCCCGTGCGGCCCATGCCGGTCTCGAGCTTCATGTGCGCGTCCAGCCGCAGGCCGGTGCCGGCGAGAAAGCGGTTGAGCTCGCGCGCATATTCGATGCTGCCGACCGACTGCGTCACGCCGAGCGTGGCCAGATCGACCGCGATGTTTGCCGACTGCGGGCCGAGCAGCAGGATGTTCATCGTCACGCCGGCGGCGCGCAGCTCCTCGGCCTCGTCATAGCAGTTGACGGCCACCCACTGGCAGCCTGCCTGCTGCAGCCGCTGCGCCACGCGCACCGCGCCGTGGCCGTAGGCATTGGCCTTGCAGACGCCGAGCATCTGGCAGCCGTCCGGCAGGCGGCTGCTGATCTCACGATAATTGTGTTCCAGATCATTGAGACTGATCTCTACCCAGGTTCGGATCTTGCGATTCATCGTTCATACTTCCTTGTTCCAGATTCCAGTTTTCCATGGTGCAGCGCAGACAGAGCGTGTCGTCGACCGACAGCTCCGCGCACTGTGGTACCGTGCCGTCCAGATACAGACGTACGGCGGTGTGATCGTCCGTGATGAGCTGCACGACCTGCAGCCCGTCCTCCGTCCACGTCAGGTCGACATAGCCGCTGCGGATGGCCTGCACCACATAGGGCAGCGCCGTCAGCGGCGTCAGGCCCGCGCCGTTGAGGTCGCCCGCCGGGAGGATGATGTCGTCAAAGGCGAGCGTGCTCGCCCCGTCGCGCAGATGGGCCGTGACACCGGCCGCCTGCTCCGGCGCCGTGACCGTGAGGTCATAGCCGTCCGGCAGCTCCTGACAGGTGAGCGTGTAGTCCGTGACCGTGTCGCCGCGCTGGACGCGCACCTGCGCCGTCACGGTGACGAGCTTGCCCGTGAGCGTGTCACGAAAGGCTTCAAACGTCTGTTCTCCCGCGCCGTGTCCGCACGCGGACAACAGCAGCAGGCTTATCATCAGTGCAGCGATCGCTTTGCGCTGCATACTGCCTCCTATCGGATGATGGGTTTTGTGACCTCCGGCAGGGCCGCGATCACATCGGTCGGGTTCATCGCATATTCGCCCATGCGCCCGGCGCAGAGATCGCCCGCCCGGCCGTGCAGCCAGACGGCGGTCTGCACCGCGTCGCGCGCGGGCATCTGGCACAGCAGCGCACCGAGCATACCCGCCAATACATCGCCGCTGCCGCCCTTGGCCATGCCGGGGTTGCCGGCGCGCAGCACCGCCGCGTCCCCATCCGGGAACGCGCAGACCGTCTCCGGCCCTTTGCGCACAACCGTGCAGCCGTGCCGGACGGCAAAATCGGACGCCGCCTCTGCCCTGCCGGTTTTATCCGGCCCGGCCAGACGGGCAAACTCCCCATCGTGCGGCGTGAGCACGATGGGCGCGCGGGCGCGCTCGAGCACCGCCACGTCCTGCGCGACGGCAAAGAGCGCGTCGGCATCGAGCACGAGCGGTGTGCCGGACTGCATAACGACCGCCTGCACCAGCGCCGTGAGCGTGTCATTCCGGCCGAGACCCGGCCCGAGCACGCACACATCGCTCTTTTCCAGCCGCTCGAGCAGCACCGGCAGGGCGTCGCGCGCGAGCTTCCCCTCCGCCGACGGCAGCGGAAACGGCATCGCCTCGTCGTTTTTCACGGCGGTGATGGCATAGATCGCCTCCGGCACGCCGACGGACACCAGCCCGGCGCCGCAGCGCAGGGCCGCCCGGGCGCACAGCGTCGGCGCGCCGGTATAGCCGATGCAGCCGCCGACGATGAGCACACGGCCGTAGTCATACTTGTTGGTATCGGACGCGCGCCGCGGCAAATACGGCGCGCAGGGTGCAATGCGATGCATAGCTTGCCTCCCGGACGGAAAAGGGGTGATTTTTCTCCGTTTATTATAACGTTTTCGGCGCGCCGCGTCAAATTTTCTTCCCCTTTTACATTGATTTGTGCCGCAAAGTGTGGTATAAATAGCTTTGTTATTGAGTTTATTGCTTGGATCGGGAAAATAGTACCAAGGTTCCGCGCCAGAGAGGGACGCCGCCGGCTGAGAGCGCCCTGCGAGAAACGTGCTTTGTTCGCCCGTGAGCTCCGGCCAATCCCCGGCGGGTCCGCCCGTTACCGCGCACAGAGTGCGGCGCGCACGCGCTGAATTCGGGTGGTACCGCGGAAGTTTCCTTTCGTCCCTGTATTCGGGACGGGAGGATCTTTTTTTGTCCGCGATCCGGCAAGGAACGCAACGAACCACGAAAATCTTGCAACGGAGGAGTTGTTTGCATGAAAGAAATGCTGCAGAAGCTGCGCGAGGCTTCCGTCGCCGCCATTTTGCAGGCGGACGACATCACCGCGCTGGAAAACCTGCGTGTGAAGTACCTCGGCAAAAAGGGTGAGCTGACCGCCATCCTCAAGCAGATGGGCCGCCTGTCGGCGGAGGAGCGCCCGGCCATGGGCCAGCTGGCAAACCAGGTGCGCGCCGAGCTCGAAGAAGCGCTCGACCAGCGCCGCGAGGCGCTCAATGCGCGCATGCTCGCGATGCGCCTCAAGGCCGAGACGCTCGATGTGACCATGCCCGGAAAAGCGCCGGAGCTCGGCCACCAGCACCCGATGTATATCGTGCTCGATGAGATCAAGGACATCTTCGTCGGCATGGGCTTTGAGATCCTCGAAGGCCCGGAGATCGAAGAGGCCGAATACAACTTCACCAAGCTCAACACCAGCGAGGGCCACCCCGCCCGCGAGTGGTCGGACACGTTCTATCTGACCGAGGACAGCAGCATCCTCCTGCGCACGCAGACCTCCCCGATGCAGGTGCGCGCCATGGAGAGCAAGCCGCTGCCGATCCGCATGGTCGCCCCCGGCCGCGTCTACCGCAAGGATGAGGTGGACGCCACGCACTCGCCCATGTTCCACCAGATCGAGGGCATGGTCATCGACAAGGGCGTCACGATGGCGGACCTGAAGGGCACGCTCAACACGCTCGTGAAAAAGCTCTACGGTGAGAACACCGTCACCCGCTTCCGCCCGCACCACTTCCCGTTCACAGAGCCGAGCTGCGAGATGGACGTGCAGTGCCACAAGTGCGGCGGCAAGGGCTGCCCCACCTGCAAAGGTGAGGGCTGGATCGAGATCCTCGGCGCCGGCATGATCCATCCGAAGGTGCTCGAGGGCTGCGGCATCGACACGGACGTCTACTCCGGCTGGGCTTTCGGCATGGGCCTGGAGCGTCTGGCGATGCGCCGGTTCAAGATCAGCGACCTGCGTCTGATCTTCGAAAACGACGTGCGCTTCCTGCAGCAGTTCTGAGAAAGGAGAGGCTACCATGATTTTAAGCAGAAAATGGCTCAATGAATTCGTAGACTGCTCGGCCTGGGCCGACCACGACTTTTCCGAGGCAATGACCCTCTCCGGCTCCAAAGTGGAGACGTTCACGGACCTGCACAAGAACATTCAGAATGTTGTCGCGGGCCGCATCGTGGAGATGGTGCGCCACACGAACTCCGACCATATGTGGGTCTGCCAGGTCGATGTCGGCGGCAGCGAACCGCTGCAGATCGTGACCGGCGCGCAGAACCAGAAGGTCGGCGACATGGTGCCCGTCGCGCTCGACGGCTCACTCCTGCCCGACGGCAAGGAGATCCATGCCGGTATGCTGCGCGGTGAGCTCTCCAACGGCATGATGTGCTCGCTCAAGGAGCTCGGCCTGACGCTGCATGACTACCCATATGCCATCGAGGATGGCCTGTGGGTCATGCAGGAGGACGGCGTGAAGCCCGGCGACGACATTGCCGCCGTCATCGGCATGGACGACCACGTGGTCGAGTTTGAGATCACGCCGAACCGCCCGGACTGCCTGTCCGTGATCGGTCTGGCGCGCGAGGCCGCCGTGACGTTTGACAAGCCCCTCCGCCTGCACACGCCCGACGTCCCCGGCAGCGGCGAGGACATCCACGACCACGTCAGCATCCGCATCGACGATCCGGCGCTCTGCCCGCGCTACACCGCGCGCATGGTGCGCAACGTCAAGATCGCGCCGTCCCCGGCGTGGATGCGCGAGCGTCTGCGCAACAGCGGCGTGCGCCCGATCAACAACATCGTTGACATTACCAACTACGTCATGCTCGAATACGGCCAGCCCATGCACGCGTTCGACTTCTCGTGCATCGGCGGCAAGCAGATCATCGTGCGCACCGCGCGCGAGGGCGAGACCATCCAAACGCTCGACGGCAACGCGCGTAAGCTCACGCCGAACATGCTGTGCATCTGCGACGAGGAAAAGCCCGTCGCGGTGGCCGGCGTCATGGGCGGCGCCAACTCCGAGATCGTTGGCGACACGGCCATGGTCGTCTTTGAGGGCGCAAACTTCAACGGTACGAGCATCCGGCGCACGGCCGCCGCGCTCGGTATGCGCACGGAGGCCTCCGGCCGCTTTGAGAAGGGCCTCGACCCGATGAACACCGTCGCGGCCGTTGACCGCGCGTGCGAACTCGTGGAGCTGCTCGGCTGCGGCGAGGTGATGCGCGGCACCATCGACGTGCTGCCCGAGCCCATCGTGCCCAAGACCGTGAAGCTCGAGCCGGACAAGGTCAACGGCCTGCTCGGCACGGACGTGTCCGAGGCGGAGATGCGCCGCATCCTGCTCGCGCTCGGCTTCGAGCTCGACGGCGACACGATCATCGTCCCGTCCTGGCGCGGCGACGTGGAGCACTACTCCGACATCGCCGAAGAGATCGCCCGCTTCTACGGCTACAACAACATCCCCTGCACGCTCATGCGCGGCCAGACCACCAGCGGCGGCTACACCGACGCGCAGAAGGCGGAGCGCAGCATCGGCACCATGGCCCGCGCGCTCGGCTACAGCGAGATCATCACCTACTCGTTCATCAGCCCGTCGTACTACGACAAGATCCGCCTGCCGGCGGACTCCCCGCTGCGCGACTCCATGAAGATTCTCAACCCCCTCGGCGAGGACACCTCCATCATGCGCACGACCATCCTGCCGTCCATGCTCGAGATCCTCACGCGCAACTATAACTACCGCAACAAGGCCGTGCGTCTCTACGAGATCGGCAAGGTCTACTTCGCCCGCCCGGACGGCATGGCCGACGAGCCGAAGCTGCTGTGCCTCGGCGGCTACGGCGGCATGGACTTCTTCCAGCTCAAGGGCGCGGTCGAGCGCATCCTCGCCGGTCTGCGCATCACGGACGTGACGTTTGAGGCGGAGCACGACAATCCGTCCTATCACCCCGGCCGCTGCGCGAAGGTCTATGCCGGCGGCAAGCTGCTGGGCGTGCTCGGCCAGATCCATCCGCTCGCCGCGGAGAACTACGGCGTGGACGCGGAGCTCTACACGGCGGAGCTGTGGCTCGGCGAACTGCTCGCCGCCCGCGGCGCGACCCCGGTCTACACGCCGCTGCCGCGCTTCCCGGCCGTGACGCGCGACATCGCCATCGTCTGCGCCGCCGATATCCCGGTCGCCAAGCTCTCGGCGTGCATCCTCGCCGCCGGTGGGCAGTACCTCAAGGGCTGCGAGCTGTTCGACGTGTACACCGGCGCGCCGATCCCGGTCGGCTACAAGAGCGTTGCCTTCTCGCTGACGCTGCGCGCCGACGACCAGACGCTCACCGACGACCACGCCGAGGAGACCATGCAGAGCGTTCTCAAGGCGCTCAAAGAGACTTTCAACGCGACCATCCGCTGAGCGGCGTCGAGATTTGGAATATTTTAAGAAATATTTCAGAACTTTTTTTGAAAACAGTTGGGAAATTGACTTTACAGTCTTGTGTTTTTTGGTATAATGAACACAAGAACTTGTGTAAGGGAGGGCTTCACATGGAAGACGCAACCAGACGGTTTAATGCGATCGACAACAAAACAGAAATGAAGGAGATCCTCACTTCCGTGTATCATTCCCTTGTTGTCAAAGGGTACAACCCCATCAACCAGCTCGTCGGCTACATCCTCTCCGAGGACCCGACGTACATCACCAACTACAACAACGCCCGCAGCCTCATCTGCCGTCTTGACCGCGACGAGCTGCTGCAGGAGCTGCTGACCAGCTATCTGGACAAATAAGCAGCGCACGAAACGGAAAAAGCCTCTGCCAGCCGGCAGAGGCTTTTTTCATGAATACACGAATATGCGATAAAAAACGCCCTTGTCATGGACAAGGGCGTTTCTGTTGGCAGCGGAAGAAGGATTCGAACCCTCACAAACGGAGTCAGAGTCCGGTGTGCTACCATTACACAATTCCGCTACGAACAAATGATATTATACAGATATTTTTGGATTTGTCAACCCTCTTGCCGCATATTTTTCACAAGAGGAAAAATACTTTTTCCGGCCCTGCCCGCGTGTGCGGGCAGGGCCGGAAGAACGCGCTCAGCGGTCGAGGATCTTCCCGTCGATCGAGATCGTGACGACCTGCCATGGCAGGAACTTTCCGCTCGCGCGCAGCGCCTCCCGCGCCGCGTGCTCGAGCCCGCCGCAGCACGGCACCTCCATGCGCACGATGGTCACGCTCTGAATGTCGTTGCCCCGGATGATCTCCGTGAGCTTGTCGGTGTAATCCACCGCATCGAGCTTCGGGCAGCCGATGAGGGTGATCTTCCCTTTCATGAACTCACTGTGCATGTTCGCGTAGGCATACGCCGTGCAGTCGGCCGCAATGAGCAGCTTCGCGCCCCGGAAATACGGCGCGTTGACCGGCACGAGCTTGATCTGGCACGGCCACTGGCCGAGCTGCGACGGCTGCGGCACGGCAGTCTGCGGCTGCGCGGCCTCCTCACGGCGGATGCTGCGCATCCTGCTGCCGGGACAGCCGCCGGTGTGCACAGGCGCGCTCTGCGCCTGCTTTTTGCGCTTGTTGGCCTGCACGGCCGCCTCGTCATACGCCGCCGCTTCGCGCTCGACAAAATGGATGGCATCCATCGGGCAGGCGGGCAGGCAGTCGCCGAAACCATCGCAGTAATCATCGCGCAGGAGCTTGGCCTTGCCGTTCACGATGCCGATAGCCCCCTCGTGGCAGGCCGTCGCGCACGCGCCGCAGCCGTTGCACTTTTCTTCGTCAATGTGGATGATCTTACGGATCATAATATCCCTTCCCTTTCCAAAAATCGTCCGGGCCCCCGCCCGGCGGTCTTGACTTTCTGTGCATAAGATAGCATAATAAGACCCACAAATCCGTTGTCAGAACAACAAATGGAGCAAAAAAATGAACATCATGCTATCCAACACGCGCCTCTTTCGCGGCATTGGCAGCGATGAACTGCCGCTGCTGCTGCAATGTCTCGGCGCGGCACAAAAGCATTACGACCGGGGCGAGACCATTCTCGCCGAGGGCGCGCCGACCGAGCAGCTCGGCATGGTGCTCACCGGCATGGCCATGATCGGCTACGACGACGTCTGGGGCAGCCACAGTCTGCTTGGCCACGTCGGCCCGGGCGAAGTGTTTGCCGAGCCCTATGCCTGCATCCCGGGCGAGCCGCTGCTCATCAGCGTGACCGCTTCGGAGGACACCGAGGTGCTGTTTTTGAACATCGGCAAGGTGCTCACGACGTGCACGAACGCCTGCCCGTTTCACGCCAAGCTCATTCAAAACCTGCTGACCGTGTGCGCGGCCAAGAACCTGCAGCTCTCGCAGCGCATCCTGCACACAACGCCGAAGGGCATCCGCGCCCGGCTCATGTCGTACTTTTCCGAGTGCGTCAAGCGCGCCGGACAGTACAGCTTTGACATTCCCTACAACCGCCAGCAGCTGGCCGACTATCTGGGCGTGGACCGCAGCGCCATGTGCAGCGAGCTGTCGCGGATGCAGCGCGAGGGGCTGCTGACCTACCACAAGAACCATTTTTCCGTGCACGAAGCACTGGAGTAAATCGACGAAAGGCGGACACAACATGACGAGAGAAGAATACGCAAAGCGGATGAAAAAGCACCCCGACTGGGCCCCCGGCCGGGACGCGATCGAGGCGGCCTTTGCCAGGCGCTACCCCAAAACGGAGCCGGTGTGCTTCGAGAGCGAGCTGCACGACCGCGCGGCCTTCGGCGGCGACGAGTATCTCGACGGCTTCGCCGTCTACGACACGGGCAAGGGCTATCAGCACATCGTCACCTACGGCATGAGCGAGCTGTACCCGAGCATGGCAGCCTTCGGCGCCGAGTACAGCAAATGGGGCTATGAAATGACCATGAAGGTGCGCGAGAGCTATGCCGAGACCGGCACGTGGGCGCTCAACCTGCTGGCCCAGCTGGCGCGCTACACGTATCAGACCGGCAATTTCTTCGAGCCGGGCGCGTACATCCCCGGCGACGGCAGCTCCCTGCACCCGGAGCTGAACTCGGCCATCACGGGGCTGGCCATCGTCAGCGACACGACCGTCGCCCCGATCGAGACGGTGCACGGAAAAGTTGCGTTTTTACAGCTCGTCGGTCTCACGCAGCCGGAGCTGGACGCGCTCGCGCGCGACCCGGATGCGCTGGACGGCATTCTCGAGCGGATGCGCGCGGACGATCCCGAGCTGGTGCTCGACATGCGCAGAACGAAGTCCTACGTATAAAAACAGCCGCACCGTGGCCTCACGGTGCGGCTGTTTGGTTATCTTGCTTTGGATCAGTTGCCTTTCTTCGCGATCAGCTCCGCGCAGGCTTCGCCGAGGATGCGGATGCCCTTTTCGATGACCTCGTCGCTGCTGTTGGAGTAATTGATGCGGAACGTGCTGACGTTGCGCTCCTTTTCATAGAACGGGTCGCCCGGGCAGATAGCAACGCCCCTGGCGAGCGCGACGCGGTAAAGGTCGACCGCGGACATGCCGTTCGGCAGCTTGGCCCACAGGAACATGCCGCCCTCCGTCGGCGTGAACTCCACGCCCTCCGGGAGATACTTGCGCATGCAGTCCATCATCAGCTCCGCTTTGTGCTTGTAGAGCACCTTCGTCTTCTCGATGTGCGCGTCAATGTCGTTGTCAGCGAGGTACTGCGCCAGAACGAGCTGCGAGAAGATGTTGGTGTGCAGGTCGGCGGTCGCCTTGTAGCTCAGGAGCTTTTCGCGCAGCGCCTTGTTGCGCACGCACACCCAGCCGATGCGCATACCGGGGGCAACGATCTTGGAAAACGTGCCGAGCATGCAGCACTGCTCGCCCAGCTCCTTGCCGAAGCTGTCGGTCGCGGTGCCGGAAAAGCGCAGCTCACGGTACGGGTTGTCCTCCAGCACGACGATGTCCGTGCCCTTGAAGATCTCCACAACGCGGTCATGCACTTCCTTGCTGTAGCTCAGGCCGGTGGGGTTCTGGAAGTTCGGGATGACGTAGGCAAATTTCACGTCCGGGTTGGCCTGCACGGTCGCCGCCAGCTCGTCGCAGTCGATGCCGTCGGGGTTGATGGTCACGGGCAGAACCTCGGGATCGAAGAAGTGGAACGACTGCAGCGCGACGAGATAGGTCGGGTTCTCGACGATGATCTTGTCGCCGGGGTCGAGCATGCACGCGCCGATCATCGTCAGCACCTGCTGCGAGCCGTTGGTGATGATAATGTCGTCGGCCGTCACACCGTAAACGCCCATCGTCTCATAGCGCTTGGCGACCCACTCGCGCAGCGGCAGATAGCCCTGCGTGCCGCTGTACTGCAGCGCCATGACGCCGTTTTTCTCCAGCACTTTGTGCGTAGCCTTGTCCATCGCCTCGACCGGGAACGAGACCGGGTTCGGCAGACCGCCCGCGAAAGAGATCAGGTCAGGCGACGCCGCTGCCGCAAGAATGCTTGCCGTAAACTCGCCCTGAAAGTCGGGACGCAGGATTTTGGTGGAAAGTCTGGGATTCATAATGATTTCTCCTTTCATGGGCACTTGTAGTGGTCTGTGTATTCGACAGGCAAGCCCTCATAGTGTGTCGATTATAGCGCACACGATCGCCGGATTACAAGGCGTACCGGAAAAATCTGCGTTCTAACGGAAAGGCGCACACATACAAAGTGCGGTTCTGTATAGAACGCTCATTCGCGCTTACCGTTATGCATCAAATATGCGTCATTTCTGCATTTTGCAACCATATGACGCTAGAATTTCGCCAATACTTCGTCACGGAGGAACGGCAAAATGAAGGACAACCTGAGCCGATACACACTGCGCATCGACCAGACGCTATTGGATAAGCTCGGCTACATCGCGGAATACGAGGGCCGGACAAAAAACCGTGAACTCGAGCAGATGATCAAAATTCAGTTCTGTTTCGGCTGTACGAATTCCCGCCGCAGAAGTCCCGCTCCGCAGCGGGGATTCGTTATAAGCTGAAACAGCCGAAAGCCCCTGATCTCAAGCGGTTTTCAGGCATGGAAAAAGTCCACCGTGATCCAAAATCACGGTGGACTCATGGCGGAGAGTAAGGGATTCGAACCCCTGTGGCGTTGCCGCCTAACGGTTTTCAAGACCGCCCCGTTATGACCGCTTCGGTAACTCTCCAGATATGCAGATAGAGAAACAAGACGCCGATGACCGGCGTCTTGTTTTTGGCGGAGAAGGAGGGATTTGAACCCTCGCGCCGCTTATCACAGCCTACTCCCTTAGCAGGGGAGCCCCTTCGGCCACTTGGGTACTTCTCCAAGCCGAATTCCATTTCCAATATGGACGCGCGGCCAGCGCGCTGCATTATAGTAGCATATTCGGCAGCGGATGTCAACTTGTTTTTTGGTTGACACCGCGCGCAAAATGCGTTATAAGTGTGCCAGAACAAAGGAGATACGTCTATGCACTACACATCTGTACTTTTTGACCTCGACGGCACGCTGCTCGACACGCTCGGCGACCTGACCGCCGCCATGAACCGCACGCTCACCCGCCACGGTCTGCCGGAGCGCACGCGGCAGCAGATGCGCACCGCGCTCGGCAACGGGGCGCGGCGGCTGATGGAGCTGTCCGTCCCGACAGGCACGGACAGCGCGCTGTTCGAGACGCTGCTGGCGGAATACAACGCCGACTATGCCGCCCACTGCCGCATTGAGACCGCCCCCTACCCCGGCGTCGCCGCGCTGCTGCGCACGCTGCACACGCAGGGGCGCAAGCTCGCCATCGTGTCCAACAAGCCGGACGAGGCCGTGCGCGCACTGCGTGCGGATTTCTTCGCCGACGCAGTCCAGATCGCAGTCGGCGAGACGGCAGCCATCCGGCGCAAGCCGGCGCCGGACATGCTGCTGGCCGCCATGGAACAGCTCGGCGCCGATCCCGCCGGAACGGTCTTTGTCGGCGATTCCGAGGTCGATATTGCCACGGCGCGCGCAGCAGATCTGCCGTGCATCAGCGTGCTGTGGGGCTTTCGTGACCGGGACGTGCTCGAGCGCGCAGGCGCGCAGCAGTTCGCCGCCGACATCGCGCAGCTGCAGGCGCTTCTGGGCTGAAAAAATCCGCTGGGATCAACCAGCGGATTTTTTATGCCATCCTGCGGCACAGAAACTTCAGCTTCGTCTCCGAGATGAGGAGGGCAACAAGGATCAGCGCGAAGCCGACGATCACGCGCGGCTCCAGATGCTCGTGATAGAACGCAACGGAAAACAATGTGCCGAACACGCTCTCGAGCGTGAGCAACAGCGCCGCCGTCGTGGGCGGGGTGTACTTCTGCCCGAATGTCTGGAGCAGGAAGCACAGGCCGGTGCACATGACGCACAGGTAGCCAAGACGCAGCCACACATCCGCCGGGATCTCCTCCGGCGCAGGCGCGGCGAACGGCGCCGTGACCCAGCTGAGCACGGCTGCCACAGCAAACTGCACAAACGAGAGCAGCACCGGGCTGCGCCCTCTGGCCGCACTGGCGGTGGCGATGATGTGCAGCGCGTAAAACACGCCGCTGAGGATCGTCAGCCCCTCGCCGCGGCCGATGCGCAGGTCGCTCTGCAGGGACACAAGGCCCATGCCGCACAGGCACAAAAGCGCCGCCGCGAGGTTGTACCGATCCGGCCGCCGCTTATGGATCAGCCACCAGAAAAACGGCACGAACACGCAGTACGTCGCCGCGAGAAAGGCGTTTTTCCCCGGCGTGGTGTGCACGAGGCCATACGTCTGAATGGTGTAGGCCAGGTACAGGCACACGCCCATGCATGCCCCACCGGTGAGATAGCCGCGGTCGAGCCGGCGCAGACTCCGGATACCGATGAGCGCCATGAGCATGGCCGCACCGGAAAAGCGGATGGCCAGCAGCCACAGCGCGGGGACGGTGGCAAGTGCGTCCTTCATGATCGTGAACGAACTGCCCCAGAGGAGCGTCGTCACGATCAGGGCGAAGCGGCCGAGACGGGTATAAGCATGGCTTGCGCCGGGGTCAGGCATAGAGATCAGGGTTCCTTTTTCATGAATTGTCCGGCCGCGCGCATCATGAGGCGCTTGGTGCCGGCGGTCTCAAATTCCACCTCGAGCAGCGCATCGCCGCCCATAGGCTGGATCTTCGAGACGACACCGGAGCCAAACGCGCGGTGCGTGACCCGGTCGCCGACGGCGAAGGCCGGAGCCGCCTTGCCCGCTGGCTTTGCCGCGGGCGGCGCGGGCCGCACGGGCGGCCTGCGCCGCGGTTCCGGCGCGGAGACCGTGTAAGCGCGCGGCTCGCTCCGGCGCGGCGGATACTGCTGCTGGTCGCGGCTGGGCTCGGAATAACCGTAGCCGCGCGGGACGTTGCGTTTCTGAATATCTTCCTCCGGGATCTCCTCGACGAAACGGGAGACGCGGTTGGCCGTCGTGCGGCCGAAGAGCATACGCTGGCGGGCGCACGTGAGGATGAGGTGCTCGCGCGCGCGGGTGAGCGCGACGTAGCACAGCCGGCGCTCCTCCTCCATTTCGTCCGGCTCACCGATGCAGCGCAGGCCGGGGAAAATGCCCTCCTCGCAGCCGACGATGAACACCGTCGGGAACTCCAGGCCCTTGGCCGCGTGCATGGTCATGAGCGTGACGCAGTCGGCAGACTGGTCATAGTTATCGAGATCCGTATAGAGCGCGACCTCGTCGAGGAAGCCCGCGAGCGTGGGGTTATCGGCCTCCTTGGCGAAGGCAATGATGTTCGACTTGAGCTCCTGCACGTTCTCGATGCGGGCGGCGTCCTCGGCCGTGTTCTTTCCCTCGAGCGCGCGGACATAGCCGCTGCGCTCCACGACGAGGTCGTAGAGTTCGTCCGGCGGCATGGTTTTGGCCCGCTCCTGCAGCTCCTCGATCAGGATGGCGAACTGACGCAGACGCATCTGGCTGCGCTGCAGCTCGGGATACGCGTCGGCGTGGCGGATGACTTCAAAGAGGCTCGTCTGCTGCTCATGTGCGAGCTGCGCGGCCGTCTCGACCGTGCGCGCGCCGATGCCGCGGGCCGGGGTGTTGATGATGCGCGTCAGGCGCAGGTCGTCGCCCGGCGTCTGGATGACGCACAGGTAGGCCAGCATGTCCTTGACCTCCGCGCGGTCGAAAAAGCGCGTGCCGCCGATGATGCGGTACGGGATGCCGTTGCGCTTGAAGGCATATTCGAGCTGGTTGCTCTGCGCGTTCATGCGGTAGAGCACGGCGTGATCGCGGAAGTTCATGCCGTGGCCAAAGTCGTCCATGATCTTCGTGGCGACATAGCGCGCCTCGTCGTTCTCATTTGTGGCGCAGTAGAGCGTGAGCGGGTCGCCGGCTTCGGCCTTCGTCCAGAGCGTTTTGCCCTTGCGGCCAGTGTTGTTGGCGATAACGTGGTTGGCAGCGTCGAGGATGCGGCCGGTGCTGCGGTAGTTCTGCTCGAGACGAATGGTACGGGCGTTTTTGTACTGCTTTTCGAAGTTGAGAATGTTCTCGATCGTCGCGCCGCGGAACTTGTAGATGCTCTGGTCATCGTCGCCGACGACACAGATATTGCCCCAGCCGTCGGCCAGCAGGGCCGCGAGCTGGTACTGAAGGTTATTCGTGTCCTGATACTCGTCGATGAGCACGTAGCGGAAGCGGCGCTGCCAGTGCTCGCGCACGTCCTCGTGCTCGTCGAGCAGGCGGACGGTGTTGTAGATCAGGTCGTCAAAATCCATCGCCCCGGCGGAAAACAGGCGCTGCCAGTAGGCCTGGTACACCTCGCCGATGCGGATGCTGCGCGGGTTATGCGTCGCCTGCGCGCGCGCCAGATACTGCTCAGGCGTGATGCCGGAATCCTTGGCGCGGCTGATCTCCGTGAGCACGGCGCGGTACGGAAACGCCTTCTCGTCGAGATTCATCTCCTTGAGAATGCGCTTTACGACCGCCTGACTGTCCGACGTGTCATAGATCGTGAAGCTATTGGGATAGCCGAGCTTGTCGGCGTCCCGCCGCAGGATGCGCACGCACGCGGAGTGGAACGTCGAGGCCCAGATGTCCGCCGCGGCCTCGGGGCCGAGCATGCGCTCGATGCGGTCCTTGAGCTCGTCGGCCGCCTTGTTCGTGAACGTGATGGCGATGATGCGCCACGGCTCGACCGGCTCGAGCGCCGCCGCCCGCTGCGCGCGCCGGCGCTCGTCCGGCGTCAGATCCGTGCGCTCGAGCAGCGCGAGGTCCGCCTCTGTCGCCGTGTCCGGCACCTCGTCGGTGTCCGACCCGCGGCCGTACTGGATGAGATTTGCGATCCGGTGGATGAGCACCGTAGTTTTACCGCTGCCGGCGCCGGCCAGCAGCAGCAGTGGGCCTTCCGTGGCCAGGACCGCTTTTCTCTGCATATCGTTCAGGTTTGCGAAGTCCGCCTCGATGAAGCGTCTGCGCGCCTGCACATAGCGTTGTTCAAAAGTCATGGTAGTATTCATAGCGTCTGATTTTAACACATTTTCCCCCGGGAAACAAGGCCCGCATCTTCCAACGCGGAGATTGACAACCACAGTGTGCGGAAGTAGAATAAAGAAAAAATTCGATGATCGAGGTGCATCTTATGGACATCATCTGGCATGGCCACTCCTGCTTTGAGCTGGTCTCCGGCGGCTACAGCGCCATCATCGACCCGTTTCAGGACACCAGCGTCGGCACGGCCTATCCCCACGTGCGGCTGACGGCGGACGCCGTCTATATCAGCCACGAGGACCGCGACCACAACTTCCGCGAGGGCGTCACGCTGCGCAGCACCGGAAAGGCGAACCCGTTTGCCGTCACGGAGCTGGAAACGTACCACGACATCATGCGCGGCCGTCTGCGCGGCATGAACACCGTACGCATCTTCGCCGCCGAGGGCATGCGCGTGGCGCATCTGGGCGACCTGGGCGCGAAGCCCACGCCCGAGCAGATGCAGCAGCTGCAGGGGCTCGACGCGATGATGATCCCCGTCGGCGGTATCTACACGATCGAGCCGGACACCGCCTACTACCTCTGCGAGCAGCTGCAGCCGCGCGTCATCATCCCGATGCACTTTCAGGCGCCCGGCCACAGCAACCACCGCCTGCGCGCGCCGGAGGACTTCACCGGCATTTTTGAGGGCAACGGCGCAAATGTCCAGCGCTACGACACCAACCGTATGACGCTCACGCCGGACACACCGGCACAGGTCGTCATCTTCCGCCGCCCGGAATAACATACGACACGGCAAAGCCGCCGCTCCCCAATGGGGAGCGGCGGCTGTTTTTTCCGCAATTATTTCAGAATGTCCTTCAGCTCATGCATACCATGGTTTGTGGTGACGACGACCACGCGGTCGCCGAGCTCGATGGCGTCATTGCCGGACGGGACGCGGCACTTGCCGCGGCGGATGATCGAGGCGACGAGCACGGAGTCCTTGAGCTTGAGCGTCTTGAGCGGCACATCGAGAAACTGGCTCTCGGCGCGCACGATGAATTCCAGCGCCTCGGCCTGCCCGTCGGCCACCATGCGCAGCGTCTCCACGCCGCTGCTGTGCGCGGAGTTCTGCATCCAGCGGACGTACTCCACGATGCGGCCGGCCGTCACGTCCGCCGGCTGGATGATCGTCGTCAGACCATACGATTCCGCGAGCTGGATGAAGTTATCCTCATCCACCTTGGTGACGATCTTCGGCACGTTCTCATGGTGGGCAAACGAGGAGATGATGAGGTTCGTCTCGTCCGACTCCGTGAGCGTGACGAGCGCGTCCGCCTCCGTCAGACCCTCCTCGCGCAGAACGTCCGGCTTCGTGCCGTCGGCGCAGATAATGGTCGCCTCCGGCAGGAGTGTTTTCATGACGCGGCAGCGAGCCGGGTCGCGCTCGATGATCGTCGAGTGGATGTGCATACGCGCCAGCTCCAGCGCCAGCCGCTCGGCAATGCGGCCGCCACCGATGATGATGACGCTCTCGGCCTCGTGGCGGAACTCGCCGATCTTGCGAAACAGCTCATGCAGCTCGTGCGGCGCGCCGACCACGGTGACATAGTCGCCGGCGGCGAGCACAAAGTCGCCGTTCGGGATCGTAACGCTGCCCTCGCGCTCCACGGCGCAGATGAGGATGCCGTCGCTGTAGCGGCCGCGGAAATCGTTCAGGCGCAGACCGTCGAGCTTGCTGCCCTCGCGCAGCTTGAACTCCACGAGCTCCACAAGGCCGTTGGCAAACGGCTCGACCTTCGTGGCGGCCGGGAAACGCAGCGTGCGCGAGATCTCCTTGGCGGAGGTGCGCTCGGGGTTGATGGACAGACTCAGCCCCAACTCGTCCTGCAGCAGCGCCACGTCCTGATAATACTCCTCGTCGCGCACGCGCGCGATCGTATGCGTAGCGCCGAGCTTGCGCCCGACCATGCAGCTGATGAGGTTCGTCTCGTCCGAGGTCGTCGCGGCGATGAGCAGGTCGGCGTCCGCAACGTTGGCAATACGCAGCTGATCCACATTCGCGCGGCCCTCGACCACGATCACATCCAGCGTGGAGGAGATATAGGCAGCGCGCTCCGGGTCACTCTCGACGACGGTGATGTCATGCCCTTCTGTCAGGAGCTGCTCCGCAATGGCATAGCCCACGCGGCCAGCGCCCACGATCACAATTTTCATATTGCAAGCTCTCCATTTATCATGTTCAGGCCCCTTATCCGGGCAGGCAAATATTATAGCAGACATTCCCCCATGTTTCAACAGCAGACGCAGGGAAATTGTATCGGGTTTGTTTGTGAATAAATAGTTAAAATTCTGCAAAACCGGCGCGCCGGCGCTTGACGGATGCCCGTGCGGCGCTTATCATTATGTCCTAATACTTTTTTAATTAGTATCTAAGGTTGCGCCGCCGCGCGGCATCCATATAAAGGAGCATCCCACCCATGCTGGAACTGAAAAACATCACCAAAGTCTACGAGGCCGGCACGACGCAGGTCGAAGCACTCAAGGGCATCAACATTGCCTTTCGTGAAAACGAGTTCGTTGCGATCCTGGGCCAGTCCGGCTGCGGCAAGACCACGCTGCTAAACATCATCGGCGGCCTGGACCGCTACACCTCCGGCGACCTCATTATCAACGGCCGCTCCACAAAGGAGTACGACGACCGCGACTGGGACACCTACCGCAACCACTCCATCGGCTTTGTCTTTCAGAGCTACAACCTCATCCCGCACCAGAGCGTGCTGGCCAACGTTGAGCTCGCGCTGACGCTCTCGGGCGTCTCCGGTGAGGAGCGGCGCGCGCGCGCCGTCGAGGCGCTGGAAAAGGTCGGCCTGGGCGACCAGCTCGACAAAGCGCCGAACCAGATGTCCGGCGGCCAGATGCAGCGCGTGGCCATCGCGCGCGCCATCGTCAACAACCCCGACATTCTGCTCGCCGACGAACCGACCGGCGCGCTCGACAGCGAGACGAGCGTGCAGATCATGAATCTGCTGCAGGAGATCGCAAAAGATAAGCTCATCATCATGGTCACACACAACCCGGAGCTGGCGTCGAAATACGCCACGCGCACCGTGCGCCTGCTCGACGGCAAGATCGTCGGCGACGATAACCCCTGCACGGAGTCCGAGACGTCCGCACCCGTGACGGTCAAGGTCAAGGAGCACACGTCCATGAGCTTTGCAACGGCCATGAGCCTGTCGCTGCACAACCTTATGACGAAAAAGGCCCGCACCCTGCTCACCGCATTCGCCGGCTCGATCGGCATCATCGGCATCGCGCTCATTTTGTCGCTCTCGCACGGCTTTCAGTCCTACATCGACACCGTGCAGGAGCAGACGCTCTCGTCCTACCCGCTGACGATCGAGGCAAACCCCGTGGACATGTCCGGGATGCTCTCGGCCATGTCGGGCGCAAAGGATGACAGTGCGGATGCGCACGACCTCGATAAGGTCTACGCCAACACGGTCATGTACAGCATGCTCAACTCCATGGTCAGCAGCGCGACCGGCCAGTCGAACAACCTGCCGGAGTTCAAGAAATATCTCGAAAACCCCGACAACAAGATCCACGACTATATCAGCGGCATCCAGTACACGTATGACATGGGCTTCGCCGTCTATACCGAGGATCCCAACGGCACCGTCATCAAGGCCGACACGACCGAGCTGCTGCAAAACGTCATGAAGTCCATGTACGGCGGCGACTACTCGTCCTACTTTGACTCCATGGGCGGCTTCTACTCCGGCTTCAACGTCTGGCAGGAGCTGCTGTCCGGCGAGGACGGCGCGCTCGTGAGCGCCTCGACGCAAAACCAGTACGACGTGATCTATGGCTCCTGGCCGCAAAATTACAACGAGGTCGTGCTCGTTGTGGACAAAAACAATGAAATTTCCGACCTGACGCTCTACGCCCTCGGGCTCGAAAGCATGGACGACATCAGCAACGCCATGATGCAGTCCATGAACAAAAAGCAGATCGACACGACGCAAAGCAGCTGGAGCTATGAAGATCTGTGCGGCCGCAGCTTCAAGCTCATCCTCCCGTCGGAGGGCTATGTGGCCAGCGGCTCCGGCTACACGGACATCAGCCAGACGGCCGACGGACTGCACCAGCTCTACAACAACGATTCCGTGGGCGTGCAGCTCAAGATCGTCGGCATCGTGCGCCCGGCCAAGGGCAGCGTGACCAGCAGCACCTATGGTTCCATCGGCTACACCTCCGCCCTGACGGACTACGCCATCGAGCAGGCCGACAGCACCGAGATCATCCAGAAGCAGCTGGCAAACCCGGACGTGGACGTGTTCACCGGCTCTGCGTTCCCGAACGCCGCGACCGCTACGACCGATCAGAAAGTTGCCGCCGCGCAGGCCTATCTCAACAAGCTGAGCGTGGACGACCGCGCGACCGTCTACCGCAAGTGCATGACCACGCCGGATGACGCAACGCTTGACGCCGCACTCACGCAGACCATGGAGACCTTCACCCGCGACGACGCCAAAGAGATGGCCGACAACGGCGTCTTTGAGGCCAGCGGCAAAACGGCGCAGCAGATGAAGGAAATGATCGACGCCATGGACGACGAGACGTTTATCCGCTTCTTCCGGCCGTATATGCGCGCGATCCTCTCCATGCAGATGCAGCAGGAGACCGTCAAGGCCTACAGCGGCATGACCTCGCAGGAAGTCGTCTCCGCCATCAGCGCCAAAGGCATCAGCAGCAGCCAGTATGCGGATGTGTACGACAACTACGTCGCCTCGTCGGCCAGCGGTTCGACCTACAACAACAACCTGAAAAAGCTCGGCTACGTCGATAAGGACTCCCCCAGCGCCATCAACATCTACGCCTCGAGCTTTGAGAACAAGGATCAGATCTCCGCGTGCATCGACGACTACAACGCCGACGCCGCCGAGGACGATCAGATCAGCTACACCGACTATGTCGGCCTGCTCATGAGCAGCATCACGACAATCATCAACGCCATCAGCTACGTGCTCATCGGCTTCGTGGCCATCTCGCTCGTCGTGTCGTCGATCATGATCGGCATCATCACCTATATCTCCGTGCTCGAGCGCACAAAGGAGATCGGCATCCTGCGCTCCATCGGCGCGAGCAAGCAGGACATTTCGCGCGTGTTCAACGCCGAGACGCTCATCGAGGGCTTCACAGCCGGCGCGATGGGCATCCTGTGTACGCTGATTTTGCTGATCCCCATCAACCTCATCGTGCACCATCTGACCGGTCTGCCGACCCTGAGCGCCATTTTGCCGGTGCTCGGCGCGATCTTGCTGATCCTCATCAGCATGGCGCTGACGTTCATCGCGGGCCTCATCCCGTCGGGCATGGCAGCGAAAAAAGACCCGGTCGTCGCCCTGCGGACCGAATAAGGCCAAAACGCATATTTCCACCACCTCCGTGCAAACTAGGAGCAGCCTACATTTGCACGGAGGTTTTGCATTATGAAGCAGAAAATTCTTGCGGCCGTGTGCGCGCTGGCGCTCTGTGCGGCGCTCGTCCCGGCCGGCTTTGCCGAGCAGGCCGCGGCCGACACCGCGCCCGTGGCCGAAAATCTGGAGCTGACCACATTCCGCGGCACGTCCATCGGCGGCACACTGAGCGCAAATGCGCCCGACGGCAGCCCGCTCACCTTCCGCATCACGACCGAACCCATCAAGGGCACGGTAACGCTCACCGACAGCGGCACGTTCGTCTATACCCCCGCCGACGGCAAGCGCGGGCGCGACTACTTCGGCTTCCGCGCCGCCGACAGCAGCGGCAACGAATCGCAGGAGGCGACCGTTATCATCTCCATCAAGAAGCAGAAGCCGGCCGTCACCTACAGCGACATGGCCGGCCGCCCGGAGGAATACGCCGCCGTCATGCTCGCCGAGCAGGGGCTGTGCGTCGGCCGGCAGGTCGGCGGGCAGTATCTCTTCGACCCCGACAGCCCCATGCCGCGCGATGAATTTCTGGCCATGTGCACGCACCTGACCGGCACTTCGATGCTGCAGGGCGTGCTCTCGACCGGTTTCGGCGACGACGAGCAGATCCCCGCCTGGGCCAAGACCTACGTTGCGACCGCGGTCATGAACGGCGACATCACCGGTTACTCCGACGGTACGGCGATCGTGTTCGATGCACAGCGCAGCATCACGGCAGCCGAGGCTGCCGTCATGCTCAGCAACTTCCTCGACCCCTCCCCCGCCGCCGCGCTCGATGGCGACTATATTCCCGACTGGGCGTGCGCCGCCGTGTCAAGTCTGACATCCTGCGGCGTGTATCCGGCCGGCAGCGACTGTGCGGCGTCCCTCACGCGCGCCGAGGCGGCGCAGATGCTGCTGGGCGCGTATGAACTGCTGCAAAAGCGATAAAAAAAAGCACGGGCCGTTTCCAGATCGGAAACGGCCCGCGACTTTATGCACGGTCCAAAATGGCTTCCAGCTCCGCCGGGCTGAGCTCCGGGAACGGGCGCACGGGCGCAGGCTGCGCCTCGTGCGCGCCGATGCACTTTTCCATCCAGACCATGGAGTACCAGGTGCCGAATTTATACCCGCAGCGCGGAAACTCCCCGACGAGCCGATAGCCGAGATGCGCATGAAACTGCGCGCTGTTTCGCGTCAGGTGCGCGTCGTCCGCCCCATCCGGGCAGCCGATGCAGGCATAGAGATTCTGAATGTTCTGCGCGCGCAGCACCGCCTCGAGCGCGGCGTACAGCCGCTTGCCCGTGCCCCGGTGCCGCTGATCCTCGCGCAGGTAAATGCTCATCTCCACCGCCCAGTCATAGGCGGCGCGGCTGCCGAACGGCCCGGCGTAGGCATAGCCGACGATCTCGCCGCCGCGCTCCGCGACCAGATACGGATAGCGGCGGAGCGTGGCGCGCAGGCGCGCGGCAAATTCCTCGATATCCGGCACGGTGCACTCGAACGTAATGGCCGTCTTTTCCACATACGGCGCGTAAATTTTCAGCAGCGCGGGCGCGTCGCTCAGGCGCGCGGTGCGGATGCGCAGCGCAGTGTCGTCCATATGCTCCTCACTTTCCGCTGTCGCCGTAGTTTGCGAGCACGCGCGCGGACGGGTCGTCCACGTCGCAGCCGTCCCACGATTTGTTCGGCATCCAGAAATCGACGATCATGTGCGCCTGACCGGGGTAATACTGCTCAAACAGTTCACGGTAGAGCAGCGATTCCTTGGTGAACGGCTGCGCAAAGTCGTACTTCCGGCGCAGGGTCTCAAATTCCTCGTCCGTGTACTTCTGCTCGGCATACGCCTTGAGATCGTCGACCATGGAGTGGCCGACCGCGTCGCTGAAGGCCGCCTTCTCGCGCATGAGGATATCGTGCGGCAGCCAGTCGCCCTCAAAGGCGTGGCGCAGCAGATACTTGCCCTTGCCGTAGACGTTGCACTTCTTGGCCGGGTCGATGGACATGACATACTGTACGAAGTCCAGATCGCCGAACGGCACGCGGGCCTCGAGACTGTTGACGGAGATGCAGCGGTCGGCGCGCAGGACATCATACATATGCAGCTCGCGGATGCGCTTGGCGGATTCCTCCTGAAACGCCTCCGGACTGGGCGCGAAGTCGGTGTACTTATAGCCGAAGAGCTCATCGGAGATCTCGCCCGTGAGCAGCACGCGCAGGTCGGTCTGCTCGTGGATGGCCTTGCAGACGAGGTACATGCCGATGCTCGCGCGGATGGTCGTGATATCATACGTGCCGAGCAGCGCCACGACCTCCGGCAGCGCCTGGATGACGTCCTCGGGCGTGATGATGACCTCGGTGTGGTCGGCGTGCAGATACTCTGCCACCTCGCGGGCGTACTTCAGGTCGATGGCGTCGCTGCGCATACCGATGGCAAACGTGCGGATGGGCTTTTTGAGCAGCTTTGCCGAGATGGCGCACACGAGGCTGCTGTCCAGACCGCCGGAGAGCAGAAAGCCGAGCGGCGCGTCGGCATCCAGCCGCTTTTCCACGCCGGCGATGAGCTTTTCACGGATGTGGGTGCAGACGGTCTCCAGATCGTCCTCGCAGACGGCATCCACCTGCGTCATGTCGCGGTAGCAGGTGAACTTGCCGTCGGCATAATAGTGTCCGGGAGGAAACGGCATCACATCGTGCACGAGGCCGACGAGGTTTTTCGCCTCGCTGGCAAAGACGATCGCGCCCTCGGCGTCATAGCCGTAGTACAGCGGGCGGATGCCGATGGGGTCGCGCGCCGCGACGAGGCCGCCGCGCCTGGCATCATAGATGACCATGGCAAACTCCGCATCCAGTCCGCGGAACATGTCCAGCCCCTCGCGCTCGTAGAGCGGGAGCAGGATCTCACAGTCGGACTCGCTCTCGAACGTCTCGCCCTCGGCGATGAGCCGCTCGCGGATAGACCGGAAGCCGTAGATCTCGCCGTTGCACACGAGCGCGCTGCCGTCGCGCGTGAACGGCTGCATCCCCTCCGGGTGCAGGCCCATAATGGCCAGGCGGTGGAAGCCGAGCGTCGCCGCGCCGATATGCAGCATGCGCGTATCGTCCGGGCCGCGGGAAATGGTCTTGTCAAAGCCGGCGCGCAGATCCTGCGCGGAGATGGACGAGCCGAGATAACCGATGATGGAACACATGATTTTTTCCTCCTGAATGCATCAAAAAATACGCAGCTACCATCCGTCAATAGGACGAGTAGCTGCGTATCGTGGTGCCACCTATTTTACTTCTCACGGGTTCTAACAAACCGCACCGGGATAACGTCCGGCTTTGACGGCGCACCTACTGAGGCTCTCGCCCGTTCAGGTTGCAGCTCGGGAGTGTTCTTCACACAGGCTCTGTTATGCGGCTCGCACCGTCCCGCACTCGCTGGAAATGATCGCCCGTGCTACTTTTCTCCGTCAATGCTTTTGACAGAAGTATGAAAATGAAAGAAGAGAGAAAAAAGAAAGAGAAAGCGTTTTTTACCGCACGCTGAACAGCAGGTCGCCATAGGACGGGACCGGCCACTTGTCGGACGGCGTCATGGTCTCGAGCTGGTCGATCGTGATGCGCAGCTCCGCCATGGCGGAGAAGACCTTGTCGCGGTAGTAGTTGGCCAGTGCCTGGCTGCCCTCGACGGTCTTGGCGCCCATGAGCGCCTCATCCAGGCGGCGGACCTTGCGGTAGGCATCGCCCAACAGCGCGGACATTTCAGGGATGATGCTCTCCTCATACGAGCAGTCCGCCGTGACGGACACGGCGTGGATCGCCGCAGCGGTCTCGGACAGCTCGCGCAGATAGCTGCTGACGGCGGGCATGATGTCGCGCCGCGCCATCTCGAGCATCGTCAGCGCCTCGATGTTGAGCACCTTGCTGTAGTTTTCGAGGTGGATCTCGTAGCGGGCCTCCATCTCGGTGCGGGTATAGACGCGGTGCTTGGTGAACAGCGCCACGTTCTTGTCGGCGAGGTAATACGGCAGCGCTTCCGGCGTCGTGCGCAGGTTCAGCAGGCCGCGGCGTTCCGCCTCCGCCAGCCAGGCGTCGTCATAGCCGTTGCCGTTGAAGAGGATACGCTTGTGCTTGATGAGCACGCTGCGGATGAGCGCCTGCAGGTCGGCCTCGAAGTCCTTGCTGCCCTCGAGCGCATCAGCAAACTGCTCGAGGCTCTCGGCGACCGCCGTGTTGAGCACGACGTTGATGCCGGAAATGGAGGCCGAGGAGCCGGGCATACGGAACTCGAACTTGTTGCCGGTGAACGCAAACGGAGAGGTGCGGTTGCGGTCGGTCGTATCCTTGGGGAAACGCGGCAGCGCATGCACGCCGATCTTCAGCAGCTCCTTTTCCTGTCCGGCATAGGGCGTCTCGTTGACGATGGCGTCGAGAATGCTCTCGATCTCGTCGCCGACGTACATCGACACGACGGCCGGGGGCGCTTCGTTCGCGCCGAGACGGTGGTCGTTCGCGGCCGACGCCACGCTGATGCGCAGCATATCCTGATAATCATCCACCGCCTGGATCACCGCGCACAGGAAGAGCAAAAACTGTGCGTTCTCGGCCGGCGTCTCGCCGGGCTCGAGCAGGTTCATGCCGGTGTCGGTGGTCAGGGACCAGTTGTTGTGCTTGCCGGAACCGTTGACGCCGGCAAACGGCTTTTCGTGCAGCAGGCAGACCATGCCGTGGCGCGCGGCCACCTTCTGCATGATCTCCATCGTCAGCTGGTTCTGGTCGGCAGCGATGTTGCCGGTCGTGAACACCGGCGCAAGCTCGTGCTGCGCGGGCGCCACTTCGTTGTGCTCCGTCTTGGCGTACACGCCGAGCTTCCAAAGCTCCTCGTCCAGATCCTTCATGAACGCCGCAACGCGCGGCTTGATGCTGCCGAAGTAATGATCGTCCAGCTCCTGGCCTTTCGGCGGCTTGGCGCCGAAGAGCGTGCGGCCGGTGTAGATCAGATCCTTGCGCTTGTCATACACGGATTTGTCGACCAGGAAGTACTCCTGCTCGGGGCCGACGGTCGTGCGCACGGCGGTCACGTCCTCGTTGCCGAACAGGTGGATCACACGCAGGGCCTGACGGTTGAGCGCCTCGGCGCTGCGCAGCAGCGGCGTCTTTTTATCGAGCGCCTCGCCGCCGTAAGAGCAGAACGCCGTCGGAATGCACAGCACATTATCTTTAATGAATGCATAGGACGTCGGGTCCCAGGCGGTGTAGCCGCGCGCCTCAAACGTTGCTCGCAGGCCGCCGGACGGGAAGCTGGACGCATCCGGCTCGCCGCGGACGAGCTCCTTGCCGGAAAACTCCATAATGACCTGACCGCCGCCGCAGGGCGAAATGAAGCTGTCGTGTTTCTCGGCGGTGATGCCGGTCATCGGCTGGAACCAGTGCGTGAAGTGCGTGGCGCCCTTTTCGATCGCCCAGTCCTTCATGGCATTGGCCACGATGCGCGCGGCGTCGTCATCAAGACGCTTGCCATTTTCCATCGTCGCCTGCACCTGCCGGTAAGTCTCCTTCGGCAGCCGCTCGCGCATGACGGCATCGTTAAATACCATGGATCCAAAAATGTCAGAGATCTTTTCCATCTCGCATGGTCCCCTTTCCGTATTTCAAATTAGTATCAACAACAAAAAACGGCACTGGTGCCCGGAGATCTTGTGCTCTCCACGACGCCATTGCCGTTTCAATGTAGCAAAATATACGCCTGTTGCGGAAAAATGTCAAGCTGGAAAAACGCAATTTCTTTCGGCGGATTCCACAGATTTTTCGGCAAAATTGCCCGTTTTTTTATCCTTGACACGTGCAAATGCCGTGGTGTATTATATACATGGATTTTGATTGGCAAAATTCTGCGTGCTGTTTTTGCGGCCGCAGGCATAAGTTCATATAGTAACTTTTCGAGAACGCTGACGTTTCACGATGACCTGGGGGAAAGTGCCCCTTATCGGCATCGGAAGCGTCTTTTTTGTTTTTCCGCACCAACTTCTGATTCGAGGTGACTGCTATGAACACGTCGCTGCATACCGTGCGCGCGCTCCTGGTCTCCAGTTCCGAGGCGCAGACCCAGCGCATCAGCGCCCTGCTCACACGAGCGCGCATCGTCCCGTTCGATCACGCCGGCAGCGCGCAGCAGGCGCTCGAACAGTTTGACGCAGGCGGCATCGACGGTGTGCTCATCGCAGAGCCCATCGCCGGCAGCTCCGGCCGGGAGCTGGCGCTGCAGCTCAAAAAGCGGCACTGCATGGCCGTGCTGCTGCTGGCCGCACCGGAACACGCGGACACGGACGCCGCCCTGCTCGAACAGTCCGGCGTGCTGGTGCTGCCGAATGACGCGCCGGAATCGCTCATCGTGCAGACCATCCGGCTGCTGACCGCCGTGCGCATCCAGCTCGAGCAGATGCAGCACAAGACGGAAAAGCTCGAGGCGAAGGTCGCCGATATCCGCATCATCAACCGCGCGAAGCTCCTGCTCGTGCAGCACCTGCAGATGACGGAGACGGAGGCGCACAAATACATTGAGAAACAGGCAATGGACACCAGTATGCGCCGGCGGACCATTGCAGAAAATATCATTCGTACCTATGAAGATTGAGGAGTGTGGACCATGACCAAGTACATTTTTGTGACCGGCGGCGTTGTCTCCGGACTCGGCAAAGGCATCACGGCGGCTTCGCTCGGCCGTCTGCTCAAGGCACGCGGCCTGAAGGTCGCCGCGCAGAAGCTTGACCCCTATATCAATGTCGACCCCGGCACAATGAGCCCGTATCAGCACGGCGAGGTGTACGTTACCGAGGACGGCGCGGAGACCGATCTCGACCTCGGCCACTATGAGCGCTTCATCGACGAGGATCTGAACAAATACTCCAACCTCACGACCGGCAAGGTGTACTGGAACGTGCTCAACAAGGAGCGCCGCGGCGAGTACCTCGGCGAGACGGTGCAGGTCATTCCGCACATCACGAATGAGATCAAGGACTTTATCTATAGTGTCGGCAGCAAGACGAACGCCGACGTCGTTATCACGGAGGTCGGCGGCACGACCGGCGACATTGAGAGCCAGCCGTTTCTCGAGGCCATCCGTCAGGTCGGGCTGGAGGTCGGGCGCGAAAACGCACTCTACATCCACGTGACGCTCGTGCCGTATCTGCACGGCAGCGAGGAGCACAAGACCAAGCCCACGCAGCACTCGGTCAAGGAGCTGCAGGGCATGGGCATTTCCCCGGACATCATCGTACTGCGCTGCGATGAGCCGCTCGAGGAGTCCATCTTCCGCAAAATCTCCCTGTTCTGCAACGTCAAGCCCGACTGCGTGATCGAAAACATGACCATCCCCGTGCTGTATGAGGCACCGGTCATGCTCGAAAAGAACCGCTTTTCCGAGATCGTCTGCCGTGAGCTGCACATCGACGCGCCCGCGCCGGATATGACCGAGTGGGACGCCATGCTTGAGAGCATCCGCAACCGCTCGCACCGCGTGACGATCGGCCTCGTGGGCAAATATGTGCAGCTGCACGACGCGTACCTGTCCGTCGCAGAGGCGCTGCGCCACGCCGGCTATGTCTATGGCACGCGCGTCGACATTCAATGGATTGACAGCGAGACGATCACGCGCGATAATGTAGAGGAAGTGCTCGGCAGCTGCGACGGCATTCTCGTGCCCGGCGGCTTCGGCAACCGCGGCATTGAGGGCAAGATCGCGGCCGCGCACTACGCCCGCACGCACAACATCCCCTATCTCGGTATCTGCCTGGGTATGCAGATCGCGGTCATCGAGTTTGCGCGCTCCGTCTGCGGCCTCGCCGACGCCAACTCCGGCGAGTTTGACGAGGGCAGCACGCACAAGGTCATCGACTTCATGCCCGACCAGAGCGATGAGATCAACAAGGGCGGCACGCTGCGCCTCGGCGCATATCCGTGCCACATCGTGCCCGGCACGAAAATGGCGGAGTGCTACGGCACGCTGGACATCTCCGAGCGCCACCGCCACCGGTACGAGTTCAACAACGACTACCGCGCGCTCATGCAGGAAAAGGGGCTCGTGCTCTCCGGCCTGTCGCCGGACGGCCACATCGTGGAGACCGTCGAGATCCCCGAAAACGACTTTTATATCGGCGTTCAGTACCACCCCGAGTTCAAGAGCCGCCCGAACAAGGCGCACCCCCTGTTCAAAGGCCTGATCTCGGCGGCGCTGCGCCACGCAGAGAGAGGATAAGCATGCACGACCGCTACGTCAATCCCCTGTGCACCCGCTACGCCGGGCGCACGATGCAGCACATTTACTCCGACGACAACAAATTTTCCACCTGGCGCAGGCTCTGGGTCGCGCTGGCCGAGAGCGAGCAGGAGCTCGGTCTGCCGATCACGGATGAGCAGATTCGCGAGCTGCGCGCGCACATCACGGACATCGACTATGACTACGCCGCGGCGCGCGAGCACGAGGTGCGGCACGACGTCATGGCCCACGTGCTGACCTACGGCGCGTGCTGCCCGGAGGCAAAGCCCATTCTGCACCTCGGCGCCACGTCCTGCTACGTCGGCGACAATACGGATATCATCCTCATGCGCGAAGCGCTCGAGCATATCCGCAGCCTGCTGGTGAACGTCATCCAGGCGCTCGCGGACTTTGCCGAGGCGCACAAGGCAGAGCCGACGCTCGCCTACACGCATTTTCAGGCCGCGCAGCCGACGACCGTCGGCAAGCGCGCCACGCTCTGGACGCAGGATCTGCTGATGGATCTCGAGCAGCTGGAGTTTCAGCTCGGCAATCTCAAGCTCCTCGGCTGCAAGGGCACGACCGGCACGGGCGCGAGCTTCCTCGCCCTGTTTGACGGCGACGAGCAGAAGGTCGTCGCGCTCGAGCAGAAGATCTGCGAGAAGATGGGCTTTCCCGGCGCGTACCCCGTCAGCGGCCAGACCTATTCGCGCAAGGTGGACTTTCAGGTGCTGCAGGTGCTGTCCGGCATCGCGCAGAGCGCCTCGAAGTTTTCCAGCGACATCCGCCTGCTGTCCCACCTCAAAGAGGTGGACGAGCCGTTCGAGAGCGGCCAGATCGGCTCCTCGGCCATGGCCTATAAGCGCAACCCCATGCGCAGCGAGCGCATCGCCTCCCTGTCGCGCTACGTCATCTGCGACCTGCAGAACGCCGCCGTCACGGCCAGCGCCCAGTGGTTTGAGCGCACGCTCGACGACTCGGCCAACCGCCGCATCAGCATCCCGGAAGCATTCCTCGCCACCGACGGCATCCTCACGCTGTACCTCAACGTCATCCGCGGCCTGACCGTGTACCCGAAAATGGCCGAAAAGCATCTGGCCGACGAGCTGCCGTTTCTCGCTACGGAGAACATCCTCATGTACTGCGTCAAGGAAAAGGGCGGCGACCGGCAGGCCCTGCACGAGGCCATCCGGCAGCACAGCGTCGCCGCCGGCAAAGAGGTCAAGCTCCATGGCGGCAGCAACGACCTGCTCGAGCGCATCCTGGCTGACCCGATCTTCGGGCTCACGCGCGCGGAGCTCAATAAACTTGTTGACCCCCATGCCTTCACCGGCATGGCCGTACACCAGACCGAGACGTTCCTGCGCGAGCAGGTCGCGCCGGTCCTGAACAAATATACAGCACTGCTCGGATGCGACGCATCCGTAAACGTGTAAAAGAAACAGGAGGTTTCTCAACAATGCTGACATCCATCGTAGGCATCAACTGGGGCGATGAGGGCAAGGGCCGCATGGTCGACCTGCTCAGCCAGAAGTATGACGTCGTCGTACGCTATCAGGGCGGCAACAACGCCGGCCACACCGTCATCAACGACAAGGGCAAGTTTGTGCTCAATCTCATGCCGTCCGGCATTCTGCGCGACGAGACCGTGAACGTGCTCGGCCCCGGCATGGTCATTGATACGGAGCACATGTTCCACGAGGTCGCGCGCCTGAGAGAAGGCGGCATCACCATCACACCGGAGCACCTGAAGATCAGCGACAAGGCCGTCATCTGCATGCCGTACCACAAGCTGCTTGACTGCCTGGAAGAGGACCGTCTGGCGGACAAGAAGTTCGGCTCCACCCGCCGCGGCATCTCCCCCGCCTACTCAGACAAATACATGAAAAAGGCGCTGCGCATGGGCGAGCTGGCCGACCGCGACGCGCTCAAGGCCCGCCTGGCCGACATTCTCGAGTGGAAGAATCTCTTCATCGTCAACGGCTATCACCATGACCCCATCGACCTCGACGAGATGATGGACTGGCTCGACACCTACGCCATGCCGTTCAAGGACTACGTCTGCGACACGACGGATTATCTCACCGATGCCATTGAGGACAACAAGTCCCTGCTCTTTGAGGCCCAGCTCGGCGCGCTGCGTGACATTGACTACGGCATCTATCCGTACACCTCCGGCTCTTCGACGATCGCGGCCTACGCGCCCATCGGCGCGGGCATCCCGGAGGCCCGGCTCGACACGATCATCGGCATTATGAAGGCCTATTCCACCTGCGTGGGCGAGGGCCCGTTCACCTGCGAGATGTTCGGCGACGAGGCCGCTGCGCTGCGCGACGCCGGCGGCGAATACGGCGCTGCGACCGGCCGTCCGCGCCGCGTCGGCCCGATCGATCTGGTCGCCACGCGCTACGGCTGTCAG
>ENA-UAKS01000157-UAKS01000157.1-human-gut-metagenome-genome-assembly--contig:-NODE-157-length-31156-cov-8.864377_pt1 | contig 31156 bp, 27 predicted proteins | sample MGYA00243692_ERZ654452 | MGnify/ENA primary metagenome ERZ654452 (study PRJEB26926, sample SAMN06164442) | human gut metagenome | biome: ENVO:00009003; feature: ENVO:2100002; material: ENVO:00002003...
GGGCCGGGGTGAAACTCCCGTGAGGTTGCAGCTAACAACCGCCCGTTTTTGCCTTTTGACGAATATAGTTTATCCATACAGGAAAAGGAGGTTTTTCTAATGGATAAAAAACAGACAATTACAACCGAACGCAAAATAGGGAAAATCACCTATCTTGTTCAAGCGTTGCCGAGTGAAAAGGCAACCGATACAATCCATAAAAAGATTGAGAAACTCATTGTAAAGGATTTGCAGAAAAAGCCCGGAAATCCGGGATTTTTAGCGTCCGAGTAGTGCATTAGGCGGCGGGATATGGTATAATGATAGCAACACATTATACCTGTTTATTCGGCTGTCGGAAAGGAGGACTAATGTTACAGTCGAATAAAATCACCGCCCTTTACTGCCGTTTAAGTCAAGAGGATATGCAAGCCGGAGAAAGCGGAAGCATACAGCACCAAAAAATGATACTTCAACGCTATGCGGACGAACACCATTTTTTGAACACAAAGTTTTTTGTGGACGACGGATTTTCCGGCGTGAGTTTTGAGCGCGAGGGGCTGCAAGCGATGTTGCAGGAAGTGGAAGCCGGACGAGTGGCGACGGTCATTACCAAAGACCTTTCCCGTCTTGGCAGAAACTATCTGAAAACGGGCGAACTCATAGAGATTGTATTTCCCGAAAACGGAGTACGCTATATCGCGATCAACGACGGAGTTGACACAGCGCGGGAGGATAACGAGTTTACCCCCTTGCGGAACTGGTTTAACGAGTTTTACGCCCGCGACACAAGCAAGAAAATCCGCGCAGTTAAACAGGCACAGGCGCAAAAAGGCGAGCGCGTCAACGGGGAATATCCATACGGCTATATCCCAGACCCGAACAACCGCCACCACCTTATACCCGACCCGGAAACCGCGCCGATTGTCAAACAGGTTTTCGCTATGTTTGTTAGCGGCGTGCGTATGTGCGAAATCCAAAAATGGCTTGCGGAAAACAAAGTCTTGACGATTGGAGCGTTGCGCTATCAGCGTACAGGACAGGCGCGGTATCAGCGGGCAATGATCGCCCCCTATACTTGGCCGGACAAAACGCTCTATGACATATTAGCAAGGCAGGAATATTTAGGGCATACCATAACCGCGAAAACTCACAAGGTATCCTACAAGTCGAAAAAGACCCGGAAGAACGAAGAAGAACAACGCTATTTCTTCCCAAACACCCATGAGCCGCTTGTTGACGAGGAAACCTTTGAACTTGCGCAAAAGCGGATTGCTACCCGCCACCGCCCGACAAAAGCAGCGGAGATTGATATTTTTTCCGGCTTGCTGTTTTGCGCTGGTTGCAGACATAAGATGTATTACCAACAGGGCGTAAATATCGAGCCGCGCAAGTTTTCCTATTCTTGCGGCGCATGGCGCAACAGGGCAAGGACAGGCAGCGAGTGTACCTCTCATTATATCCGCAAAAACGTACTTCTTGATTTAGTGCTGGAAGATATGCGGCGGGTTTTGCGGTATGTTAAGGAACACGAACAGGACTTTATCTGTAAAGCTACCGAGTACGGCGACATGGAAGCGAGAAAGGCATTAGCGCAGCAGCAAAAGGAACTTTTCAAAGCACAGGCGCGTATGACCGAACTTGACACGCTTTTCCGCAAGCTGTATGAGGACAACGCATTAGGCAGACTGACAGATGAACGGTTTGTGTTTCTAACTTCCGGCTATGAGGACGAAAAGAAATCCCTTGCCGCAAGGATAGACGAGTTACAACAGCAGATCGCAACCGTTACCGAGCGAAAAAGGGATATATCAAGGTTTATTCAGATTGTCGGGAAATACAGCGACATACAGGAATTGACCTATGAAAACGTCCATGAGTTTATCGACCGTATTTTGATACATGAATTAGACCGGGAAACCAACACCCGGAAAATCGAAATCCATTATAGCTTTGTCGGACAGGTTGATACCGAGCAGGAGCCGACGCAAGTTGTCAACCATGACCGCCGCAACATGGTAGATGTAAAAAGTATCGCTATCTAACCCCAGCAAATGCTCTGCCGGGTTTTCGCGTCCGGAAGATCAGCCGTGCAGGCCGTTTTCCTGACGCTCCATGTTTTCGATGACGACGTCGTGAATGTCGCCCAGGCCCGCGCAGTATTCGAGCACCTTCCAGGGCGTGTTCGTGTGGAAGTGGATCTTGATGAGGTCCTCGTCGCCGACGGCCAGCAGGCAGTCGCCCGCGATGTTGCGCTGGATGTAGTCGTGGATGGCGTCCTCGTCGAGGCCGTGGCCCTCGATGAGCAGCTGGGTGTCAAAACGGAATTCGAGCATGCTTTGCTTCCTCCTTAATCATCGAGCTTGAGCACGGCGAGAAATGCCTCCGTGGGGATCTGGACCGTGCCGAGCTGGCGCATTTTCTTCTTGCCTTCCTTTTGCTTTTCGAGCAGCTTCTTCTTGCGCGTGATGTCGCCGCCGTAGCACTTGGCGAGCACGTCCTTGCGCAGGGCCTTGACGGTCTCGCGCGCGATGATCTTGCCGCCGATCGCGGCCTGCACCGGGATCTCGAACAGCTGCCGCGGGATGTTCTCCTTGAGCTTTTCGCACAGCTTGCGCGCCCGGCCGTAGGCCTTGTCCTTGTGGGCGATGAAGCTCAGCGCGTCGACCTGGTCGCCGTTGAGCAGCATGTCCACTTTCACGAGCTCGCTCGGGTGGTAGCTGGAAAATTCATAGTCGAGCGAGGCGTACCCCTTCGTGCGTGCCTTGAGCGTGTCGAAGAAGTTGTAGACGATCTCGTTGAGCGGCATCTCGTAGTGCAGCTCCACGAGCCGGCTGTCGAGATACTGCATATTTTTGTACTCGCCGCGCAGATCCTGGCACAGCGGCATGATGTTGCCGACGAATTCCTGCGGCGTGATGATCGACACGTTCACGAACGGCTCTTCCGCGACCTCGATGGACGCGGGGTTCGGGTAGTCGTGCGGGTTGTCGATCATGAGCACCGTGCCGTCGGTCTTCGTGATGCGGTAGATGACGCTCGGCAGCGTCGTGATGAGGTCAAGGTCAAACTCGCGCTCGAGCCGCTCCTGAATGATCTCCATGTGCAGCATACCGAGAAAGCCGCACCGGAAGCCGAAGCCGAGCGCGACCGACGACTCCGGCTCGAACGAGAGCGAGGCGTCGTTGAGCTTGAGCTTTTCGAGCGCGTCGCGCAGATCGGGGTACTTCGAGCCGTCCTCGGTGTAAATGCCGCAGTAGACCATCGACCGCGCCGGGCGGTAGCCGGGCAGCGGCTCAGCGGCGGGGCGGGCCGTTTCGGTCACGGTGTCGCCCACGCGCGTGTCCTCCACGTTTTTGATGCTCGCCGTGAAGTAGCCCACGTCGCCGCAGCCGAGCTCGTCGCACGGGTCGAGACCGATGGGCCGCAGGTGGCCGACCTCCAGCACCTTGTACGACGCGCCGGTGGACATCATCGTCACCTCCATGCCGCGCCGGAGCGTGCCGGCCACGATGCGCATGAGCACGATGACGCCGCGGTAGCTGTCATACTGGCTGTCGAACACAAGCGCCTGCAGCGGGGCGTCCGGGTCGCCCTTCGGGGCGGGGACGTGGTCAACGATGTCGTCGAGTACGGCCTGGATGTTGATGCCCTGCTTGGCCGAGATCTCCGGCGCGTCCATAGCCGGGATGCCGATGATGTCCTCGATCTCGGTCTTGGTGCGCTGGGGGTCGGCGGCGGGCAGGTCGATCTTGTTGATGACCGGCAGGATCTCGAGATCGTGCTCGAGCGCCAAGTAGGTGTTGGCGAGCGTCTGCGCCTCCACGCCCTGCGAGGCGTCCACGATCAGCACGGCGCCCTCGCACGCGGCGAGCGAGCGGCTGACCTCGTAGTTGAAGTCCACATGGCCCGGCGTGTCGATGAGGTTGAGCGTGTAGGTCTTGCCGCCGCGGTGATACGTCAGGCCGACGGCGCGCGCCTTGATCGTGATGCCGCGCTCGCGCTCGAGGTCCATGTTGTCGAGCAGCTGCGGCTCCATCTCGCGCGCCTCCACGGCGCCGCACAGCTCGATGAGCCGGTCGGACAACGTGGACTTGCCGTGGTCGATGTGTGCGATGATCGAAAAATTGCGGATGTCTTCTTGTGGGATCATAGGGCAATCTCCTCCAGTGCGGCCTCGGCGCGGTCGGCGGCGGTGCGCACGTCCTGCACGAGCACGCGCAGCGCCTCGAGCTGTTCGGGCGTGCACGTCGGGCTCGGCGCGCGGCCGAGCAGAAAGTCCGCGCTCACGCCGTAGTAATCACACGCCCGGCACACGAACGCCAGTCCCGGCTCGCGCGCGCCGTTTTCATAGTGGGACAGCAGCGCCTGGCTGATCTTCAGATCGGCCGCGACCTTGCGCTGGGACAGCCCGCGCGCGTGGCGCAGCTCCGACATGACGGCAGCAAAATTGCGTTCCATGCCGCACCTCCTGTAACATTCATGATAACGGACTGTATTTTACCACGCCCGCGCCCAAACGGCAACAGCCGCTTGATAAAATCGCGCGCAAGACTTGAAAAACGTCGAATGGGGTGTTACACTATTTACTTGTGAAACCATGTTCACAGCAAACAGAAAATAGATGAACATATTGGAGGAAAGCACCATGTTTGAAAATCTGGTTGAAGTTCTCAAAGCCAATCCGCGCAAGATCGTCTACACCGAGGGCACCGACGCCCGCATCCTCGAGTCCGCTGCCCGCCTGAAGCAGGGCGGCTTCCTGACGCCGATCCTCGTCGGCAACGTCGATGACGTGAAGGCTGCGGCCAAGGCCGGCAACTTCGACATCGAGGGTCTCGAGATCATCGACCCCGCCAACTACGACAAGATGGACGAGATGGCCCAGTGCATGTTTGACCTGCGCAAGGGCAAGATGACCATGGAAGAAGTCCGCGCCAACCTGCAGAAGGGCAACTATTTCGGCACGATGCTCGTGAAGATGGGCGTGGCCGACGCGCTGCTCGGCGGTGCGACCTACTCCACCGCGGACACCGTCCGTCCGGCGCTGCAGCTCATCAAGACCAAGAAGGGCGCCCACCTCGTGAGCTCCTGCTTCATCATGGTCCGCGGCGACGAGATGCTTGCCATGGGCGACTGCGCCATCAACATCGACTATCAGGACACCGTCGACAAGGCCACCGGCGAGGTCACGTTCTCTGCCGCGCAGAAGCTGGCCGAGGTCGCCATCGAGACCGCCAAGACCGCCGAGACCTTCGGCATCGACCCGAAGGTCGCCATGCTGAGCTTCTCCACCAAGGGCTCCGGCAAGGGCGGCACGGTCGCGCTCAGCCACGACGCCACCGTCATCGCCAAGGAGCTCGCGCCCGAGCTGAAGCTCGACGGCGAGATGCAGTTCGACGCGGCCGTTTCCCCGGTCGTCGGCCAGCTGAAGTTCCCCGGCTCTCCGGTCGCGGGCCACGCCAACACCTTCATCTTCCCGTGCATCGAAGCCGGCAATATCGGCTATAAGATCGCGCAGCGCCTCGGCGGCTTCGCGGCCTACGGCCCGATCCTGCAGGGCCTGAACGCCCCGATCAACGACCTGTCCCGCGGCTGCGACGCCGAGGAAGTCTACCAGATGTCCATCATCACGGCGGCTCTGGCCTGATCGGTTTTTCGTCCAAAATCTATTCCGGCGCTGTTAAGATAACAGCGCCGGTTTTTTGAAAGGGGAGAGCGCCTGTGGAGCGCGAGGACTATATGCGCGCGGCGCTCGCGCTCGCGCACGCCGCGGCGGCCGACGGCGAAGTGCCGGTCGGCTGCGTGATCGCCGACGGCGCGGGCCGCATCATCGGCCGCGGCCGCAACCGCCGCGAGCGGACGAACCGGGCCGACGCCCACGCCGAGATGGAGGCCATCGCCGAGGCATGCCGCGCGTGCGGCACGTGGCGGCTCGACGGCTGCACGCTCTATGTCACACTTGAGCCGTGCCCCATGTGCGCCGGGGCGATCATCAACGCCCGCGTGCCGGTCGTCGTCTACGGCGCGAGGGAGCCAAACTTCGGCTCGTGCGGCAGCGTGCTCAACCTCTTTGAGGAGCGCTACGGCCACCATCCCGCCATCTACGGCGGCGTGCTGGCAGATGACTGCGCGGCCGCGCTGCGCGCGTTCTTCGGCGGCCTGCGCGGATAAAAAAACATGCGTCCCGATCGTTCGGGACGCATGTTTTTTATTTCTGAATCTCTTCCATCAGCTCGTTGTAAAACACGTCGAGCACGCCGACATAGTGCGGTTTCCACGGCTTGAGCCGGCCGCAGTAGTGGATGATGACCGTGTGCGCGCGCACCCAGTCGAGGTCGACCGGGGCGTTTCGCAGCTCCGCGTTGTGCAGCGCGAGGATGCGGTCGCTGAGATTATAGACCATGCTGTCGAGCAGGTGCACCCGGTCGCCGTAGAGCGCGGTGAGTATGTCCTGATCCGGCAGCAGGAACACATCCTGCTTCTCGTCGGCGAAGGCGCGCACACGCTCCATGTCCAGATCGGCCCGCAGGGCGGGGAGGTTATACAGCAGCACGCCGGTGTTGATGTACGGCGCAGCCTCGTCCATGCCCAGACGCGCGGCGTTGAGCTTTTCGAGCAGCTTGCGTGTGTGCGTGCAGGCCATGAAGTACGCATCGCCGAACGGCGTGGCATACAGCGTCGTCAGCGGGTTGATGATGACCGTGTCCGCGTCGAGATAGAGGATACGCTCGAGCGTGTCCGGCAGCAGCAGGGGCGCCGCGATGCGGTAATAGATCTGGCGCGGGTAGCGCTTCGATTCCGGAAAGCCATCGAACATCGCGGGGTCGACGAACACGAAGTGGAAATCCACGTCCGGCAGCGCTGTGCGGATGTCCGCCTCGTCGCCGTCCGTGAGGTCGGAGTGCAGGATGAACACCTCGTAGTGGCTCGCGCCGCCGTGCAGCAGCACGCTGCGCATGCAGCCCAGAAACGTGGGGATGTAGCCCCCATTGATCGCAAAGAGCAGGTTCATGATGATCCCTCCTGAAAAAAACAGACGCGGGCGCTGCGTTGGCAGTGCCCGCGTGTCCTGTGCGTCCGGATTACGCTTTCGGCGTGCCGTCGGGGTTGAACAGCGGCAGCTTGCCGAGCACGGTGATGTCGGGGCGGTCATTGGCGTCGCCTTCGGCGAGCACGGCCATCTTGCCGACGATGATGCCGCCGGCCTCGTTGACGAGCTCCTCCATCGCGCGCAGCGACTCGCCGGTCGAGATCACATCATCGACGATGACGATGCGCTTGCCGTGGATCAGCTCCGCGTCCGTCTGGTCGAGCACGAGCGTCTGCACGCCCTGCGTCGTGATGGACTTGACGTGTACCTGGAACACGCTGCTCATGTAGGCTTTGGCCTTTTTGCGGGCGACGAAATATTTGTCCGCGCCGCTCTGGCGGGCCATTTCGTACACCAGCGGGATGGCTTTCGCTTCGGGTGCGATCAGGTAGTCATATTCGGGCGTCAGCTTGAGAAGCTCGGCTGCGCAGTGCACGGTCAGCTCCACGTCGCCGAACATGACGAACGCGCCGATGTACAGGTCGTCCGTGACCTTGCACAGGGGCAGATCGCGCTTTAGCCCGGCGATATCCATCTCATATGTCATTTGAAATTCCTCCTAAGTAAAATAAACAAAGTAACAAAAGTATTATACATGATTGCCGGAAAAATGCAAGGCTTCCGGCGGTAGAAAATACCGGGGCGCTCGTGTCATATCGGCGGGAGCGTTTCGCATATGTTTCAGTAATAGCATCCATTCGGAAACAAAATAGCAAAATAATGGGAGCTGCCATTTTGCTAACGCCGTCAGATTATCTAAAAAGCGGTTCCCTTTTTGTGCCCTTATCCATTGCATTGGCTAAAATTGAACAGTTTGTGAACAAAATCGACGAAAAACAGTTGCGAATTTTGCGATTTTAGTGTAAATTAGCAATAACTTGATCGTGAATTTCCCGCTTGCGGTTATGGACAGCGGACGAAGCGGTTATCGTCCGGCGTCATTTGGGGGGAGTTCCGGGAAAAGCGAATTTGAAATTGGAGGAAAAACAATGGACGAAAACAAACGTGGTTCATTTGGCAGCACAATCGGCTTTCTGCTCTCTGCCATCGGTTCCGCCGTTGGCCTCGGCAACATCTGGGGCTTCCCGTACAAGATGGGCAGATGCGGCGGTTTTACCTTCCTGATCGTTTACCTGTGCCTGGCGGCATTTGTCGGCTTTGCCATCATGCTCTCTGAGCTGGCGATCGGCCGCAGCACCGGCTTCGGCCCGGTCAACGCCTACAAGAAGGTCTCGAAGAAGTTCAAGTGGATCGGCTGGCTGGCCATCATCGCCCCGTTCCTGATCATGACCTTCTACTCGGTCCTCGGCGGCTACTGCATCTATTACATGGTCATCAACGTCGTCGGCATGTTCAGCGGCATGCCGGACAGCAGCTCCTTTGCGGCTCTGCTCACCAACCCGTGGGCCAGCATCGGCTGCATGGTTCTGTTCATGGTCATCTGCTATCTCATCAACCGCGGCGGTGTCGGCGGTGGCATTGAGAAGTTCAACACGATCGGCATGCCCGCACTGTTCGTCATGCTCGTCATCGTCATCATCCGTGCCTGGACGCTTCCGAATGCGGACGTCGGCCTCAAGTATATGTTCGTCCCCGGCTACGCTCTGAAGGCGGGCTTCTTTGACAAGGCGCCCGGCTTTATGGAAGTTCTCGCAACGGCCGGCGGCCAGATGTTCTTCTCCCTGTCTCTTGCCATGGGCGCCATGATCACCTACGGCTCCTACCTCGGCAAGAATGAGAACCTCCCGAAAAACTCCGTCATCATCGTTATCTCCGATACCCTCGTTGCCATCATGGCCGGTCTCGCCGTTATCCCGGCGGCCGTCGCCAACGGCATCGCCAAGGGCATGGCCGTCTCCGATATCAAGCTCGGCGGCCCGAACCTGCTGTTCGCCACGCTGCAGGACGTGTTCCATGACATGGGCACCATCGGCGGTATCTTCGGCCTGATCTTCTACGCCCTCGTTCTGATCGCGGCCATCTCCTCCGCCATCTCCCTGATCGAGGCGGTCTCCGTCACCTTCATCGACCACGCCAGCGCCAAGGGTCACGAGCGTGACCGCAACAAGGTGCTCGCCGTCGTCTGCCTCGCCATCACCCTGCTGGCCTGCCTCGTCGCGGTTGACGGTCTCGGCTCCAACGGCATCGCGCCGAAGGATCTGTTCCACATCAACTCCAAGGCTGACTGGTGCGCTGACTGGCTCGACTTCATGGATATGATTTCCGAAGGCATTGCCATGCCGCTCGGCGCCATGCTCATGTCCATCATGGTCGGCTGGGAGATCAAGCCGAAATCCCTGTACGGCGAGATCGACAGCGGCTACAATGGCCACATCCACGGCTTCTACACCTTCTGCATCAAGTATCTCTGCCCCGTGATCATGTTCTTCATCCTGCTTGTGCAGATCAGCACGTTCTTCGGTCTGGGCTGGTTCAACTGATCGCAGTATCGGAAACCTTTCGTACAACGAAACAAAACAACCGCAACCGGCAGCCTTTTTGGCTGCCGGTTTTTGTTGCGCTGTCCGCCGTATGGCAGGGGTGGCTACGTTGTTTCTCCGGGCGGGGAGAGGAACCGCCGCTTCCGGCCGTTTGTTCTGACCGCCGCAGCGGAAGAACGGAAAAAGCGCCGTGCAGATGGCTCTGCGCGGCGCTCTTCCGCTGGGGAAAATGAAGATGGGAGAAAGAAAAAAGAGGATTGGTAAGTTTGCGGCGGCGGGGCGGTTGCCCGCCGCCGATGGACGATAGAGAGGGGATGCGTTTACTTCGTGCTGTCGCTGGCGCGGTCGAATGTGACGGTCAGCGTCAGCGTCTCGCCGTTGCGCGAGACGGTCAGCGTGGCGCTCTCGCCGGCGGAGTAGCCGCGCAGGGCGCTGCGCAGCGCGTCGCCGGAGGAGACGGCCGTGTCGTCGATGGCGGTGATGATATCGCCCGCCTTCAGGCCGGCCTTCTCGGCGCAGCTGCCGCTGTTGACGGAATTGACATACGCGCCGTCCGGCATGTTGTAGTACTGCGCGGCGCTCGACGGGATGGCCTGCAGCGTGATGCCAAGCTGAGCGCGGTCAGTCACGGTGCCGTTTTTCATCAGGTCGTTTGCGATGGCCACGGCGTCATTGACCGGGATGGCGAAGCCCAGACCCTCCACGCCGGAGGAGCTGTATTTCGCGGTCACGATGCCGATGACCTGACCGGAGGTGTTGTACACCGGGCCGCCGGAGTTGCCGGCGTTGACGGCGGCGTCGATCTGGAACATGTTGATGCCGCTGTCGGTGCCGTCGGAGGTGGTAATGGTGCGGTCGAGCGCGCTGATCATGCCGCTCGTCATGGTGAACTCCAGCTCGCCGAGCGGGTTGCCCACGGCGTACACCATGTCGCCGACGGCCATGCTGTCGCTGTCGCCGAAGGTGACGGGCGTCACGCCGCTGGCGTCGATCTTGAGCAGGGCGATGTCGTTGTCCTCGTCCACGCCGACGATAGTCGCCTGATAGGTCGTGCCGTCGTAGGTGAGCACGGACACGCTGTAGCCGTACTGGTGCGCGGTGGAGATGACGTGGTAGTTTGTGAGCACATAGCCGTCATCCGTGATGAAAAAGCCGCTGCCGCAGCTCGCCTGGGAGCTGGTCTGGCCGAAGTAGTTGGTGTAGGTCACTTCCGTCGTGATGGCGACGACCTGCTTGCACGCCTGACTGTAGATGGCCGAGGCGGAGCTCGGGTCGGAGCTGACCGGCTGCGTCACGAGCGTGCCGTTGGAGCTCGAGGCGGTGCTGCCGCCGGTCCTGCCGGAGCGGGTGATGAGCCCTGCGATCGCGCCGCCGCCAAGGCCGCCGAGCAGCGCGCACACGAGACACAGGCACGCGATGCGCGTGATGAGCCGCTTTTGCTCCGGCGTGCGCACGGTCTTGGGCTTTCTCGGGTGGTGCTTGTGCTTGGGCTTCTCGGCCCAGGCGTCGTCGTTCGGCGTGTAGTAGCGCGGCGGGGTGCTGCCCGCGTCGTCGCTGGGGTGGAAGTTCGCGTCCTCGTAGCTGCGCTCGGCCTCGGGCCGGACGATGTGGTACGTCACGTCCTCGCTGTCGTCGATCTTTGCGCCGCAGCTCGTGCAGAAGCTCGCGCCCGGCTCGAGCGCCGCGCCGCACTGCGGGCACACGCGGCCCTGCGCGGTGGTGTTCTCGGTATCCGCCTGCGCGGAGCCCGCTACCGTATGTTTGGCTTCCGGCTGTTCGTTTTCGGGGAAATTGGAAGCGTCGTTCATGTTATCTGCCTCCCGGCTGATTGGTTTTTTGAAGTGTCTATATCGTAGCCGATATTTGTAACGGAGGCATGAACAAAGGGCGAAGATTTTTCGAATATTCCCAAAAGCATTTGTGAACACTGCGTCCGATTTGTGAACGCGCGGCAAAAAACCGCCCGCACATCGTCGGATGTGCGGGCGGTAGGGCTTTGCGGGTGTTACCGGCCGAAGCTGCTGTCGGTCGTTTCATAGGTGTTGATGGCCGGCTGCGTGTCGGCATCGCCGCCGTACTTGACCGAGTCACCCTCGAGCAGCGGCTCGATGCCGTGCGCGCGCAGCCACGCGAGCGTGCGCGTGGAATCGGTCAGCGGGGTGTAGTCGACGTCGGCGTAGGTCGTTTCGCCTGTTGCCGGGTCGTACTGGCTGAGCTGATAACCGATGGTCACGGCGTAGGCCGTGCTCTGCCGCGTGCCGCTGTCGGTCAGCCAGGCGCGGCCCATGGTGCCGTCCGCGCAGTCGGGCACGATGGCGTTTTCGTACAGGTCGAGCGCCTGCTCGGCCGTGAGCTCCATGTAGAGGTAGTCGCCGCTTTCGGTCTCATAGCCGATGTTTGTGTAGGTGAGGTGCTCGAGCGTCACGGCCAGCTCCGGCGTGTTGCGCGTGGTGCGCGCTTCGTCGCAGTTGAGCACCTGCTCGATCTGCGCCAGATGCGTGCTCGTGTTGGGGAGCGTGTATTCGCGCATCAGCACCTTGCCGTTCGAGAGCTTGTAGGTCAGCTGCAGACTGGTGATGCTGGTGTCGTCCGTGATCTTTTCGCGCTCCGCCACGACGGCGCGGTGGATGTCCTCCACGGCCTGGATGTTCTCCGCCTCGGTGAGCGTGGAGTTGTAACTGTTGCAGATGATGCGCACGCTTTTGACCTGCGCGGCATCCGGGATGCGGCGGGCGTAGCCCGTGAGGTCGCACTTCGCGCCGACCACGACGAGGCAGCACACGGCCGCTGTGACCGCGCAGCCGCGCCAGACCGTGCGCGGGATGCGCAGGGACTTGCGGATGACCATCTCGCTGATGACAAAGCCGAGCGCTGCGCCGAGGACTGCCAGCAGCAGGAACGGCGCCAGATGTGCCCGGTAGGCCGGCACGTTGAGCAGCATGCCGTACACGCCGACCGGCAGCGCCAGCCCGGCGAAGAGCGCCACGATATACTTCAGCACCGGCTTGAGCACCGGGATGGCGACGGTGTCGCCCGCGCTCTCCATACGGCGGCGCCGGTAGAGCTGACCCGCGCACACGAGCAGCAGCAGCGCGAACGCCGCCCAGACGAGCGGATAGGTCCAGCCGGAGAAGTTGGCAATGGCGACCTCCGCCTCCGTGCCGCTGATCGGGCGCACCAGATCGGCGTGACCGACACTTGTGCGCCGCATGAACAGCACCAGCGGGGAGAGCCAGTCGACCGGCAGATCTATCATGCCCGACATGCCGTACACGAACGTGTAGAGCACGGATTCGATGAGCAGCTGGAAGCCCACGGCGATGAAGTTCACGAGCAGGTACAGGCACGGCAGCATGACCACGTGGCCGGTGAACATGGCGCACAGCACGGCGATGCCGTAGAACACGACCGTCTCGAGCGCGAGTATGCCCAGCCAGATGAGCAGCGGCTCGATGACGAGTCCGAAACGCGTGGCCTCAATGAGCACGGCGAGACCGAAGATCACGACCTCGGCCGAAAGCAGCATCAAAAGGCCCGCCAGCAGGTGCGTGCGGAACATGCACCCGCGCCGGATCGGCAGGGAGGCGGCCAGCCCCGCGCCGCGCGGCGTGTACAGATAGCCGAACATGGCGGCGGCTGCGAGCAGGCCCGCGCAAAACGCTGTCAGCGGCAGCAGCATCTGCGTCTCGGAGAGAATGACGTTCGAGAAATAGCTGATCTGCTCGGTCGACACATACGGTATCGTCGAGCGCGCGTTGAGCAGCACACCCGGCAGCATGATAAACAGGATCACGCCGTAGATGACCCACAGCGGCCACCAGCGCGACAGGCACTTGCGAAACTCCGTTCCGTTACAGAAGGATGTCTTTGACGGCATAGTCCGCACCTCCCAGTTCATAAATAAAGATCTCTTCGAGCGTCAGCGGCACCACGTCGAGGTACTGCGGCTGCGCGGTGGACAGGCGGTTCGTGACCTCGGCGGCGTCGCCGTGCACGATCAGCGTGTACAGGTGGCCCTGACTGCTCTGGTGCAGGATGTCGAGCCCCTCTGGCAGCTTCGCCTCGTCTGGCAGGGCGACGAGCACCTTGACGATGTTGGCCTGCAGCTCCGTGAGTGGGTGCTCGAGCAGGACCTTGCCGCCGTTCATGATGCCCACGTGGTCGCACACGTCCTCGAGCTCGCGCAGGTTGTGCGACGAGATGAGCACGGTCGTGCCGTTTTCGGCCACGTCGGCCAGCACGAGGTTCCAGACCTGGCGGCGCATGACGGGGTCGAGCCCGTCGACCGGCTCGTCGAGGATGAGCACGTCCGGCCGCAGGCACATCGCCAGCCAGAACGCGGCCTGCTTCTGCATGCCCTTGGACAGGCGGCGGATCTGCCGCTTCGGATCGAGCTGAAACACCTCGCCGAGCTTCTGATAGCGCTCGGCGTCGAACTTCGGGTAAATGCCGCGGTAGTAGCGCATCATGTCCGGGATCGTCGCCTGCGGGAAATAGAACACGTCGTCCGGGATGTAGGCGATGCGCGCCTTGACGGCCGGGTTTTCGTACACGGGCTGGCCGTCGATGTCGATCACGCCGCTGTCCGGGCGGTAGATGCCCGTCAGGTGGCGGATGAGCGTGGACTTGCCCGCGCCGTTCGGCCCGACGAGGCCGTACACCGCGCCGCGCGGCACGGTCATGGTCACGCCGTCGAGCGCGCGGAAGCCGTCAAACGTTTTGACGACGTCTTTGACTTCAATCATGGTTCGTTCCTCCTTCGGGAATGCGGCGGCGCAGCTCCTCACTGCGCATGCCGAGGTACAGCAGCTCCTGCACGGCCGCGTCGAACTGCTGCAGCAGGGCGACCTGCCGCGCGGGATCTTCCGGGATCTGGGCGCAGACGTAGCTGCCGCGTCCGGCGACGGAGCAGATGTAGCCCTCCGTCTCCAGCTCGCGGTAGGCGCGCTGGATCGTGTTCGGGTTGATGGTCAGCTGTGTGGACAGCTCGCGCACCGAGGGCAGCTTTTCGCCCAGCGGCAGCGTGCCGGACACGATCAGCCGGCGCAGCCCGTCGCGCACCTGTTCGTAGATCGGCCGGGAATCGCGGTAATTGATCGAGATCGTAGTGCAACACCAACTTTCTGTAGCGTATTAACTGTATTAACCGTGTTGGTACAGTTAAGCTACCACATGCCGGCGCATCTGTCAAGGGGTAAGATGGATTTCGGCAGAAAAAGTTCCCGGACACAATGAGCGTCCGGGAACTGCACTTATCTTATTTCTGCCCTTCGCGGCTCTCAAGATAGACCATGAGCGTCGCAATGTCGGCGGGGGAGACGCCGGAGATGCGGCTGGCCTGGCCGAGGCTCGCGGGGCGGATGTCGCTGAGCTTCTGCCGCGCCTCGAGCCGCAGGCAGGACACCTGCCGGTAGTCGAGATCCGGCGGCAGCAGCCGCTCCTCGAGCCGGGTGAATTCCGCCACCTGCCGCAGCTGGCGCTGGATGTAGCCCGCGTACTTGAGCCGGATCTCCGCCTGCTCGGTCACGACGCGCGGCAGCTCCGGCCGCGCGGGGTCAAACGGCGCGAGGTCGGCATACGTGATCTGCGGCCGGCGCAGGAGGTCGGCCAGGCTCACGCCCGAGCTCGTCGGCGCGGTGCCGCGCGCGGTGAGCATCGCGGCGAGGGCGTCCGACGGGGCGAGGTGCGTTTTCTCCAGCCGGGTGCACTCGGCGTCCACCAGCCGGTATTTTTGCTGCACGGCGGCAAAGCGCTCGTCCGATACCAGCCCGATCCGGTGGCCGATGGCGCTCAGGCGCTCGTCGGCGTTGTCCTGCCGGTGCAGCAGGCGGTACTCCGAGCGGGAGGTCATGATGCGGTACGGCTCGTTCGTGCCCTTGGTCACGAGGTCGTCCACGAGCGTGCCGATGTACCCGTCCGAGCGGCGGAGGATCATCGGCTCACGCCCCAGCAGCTTCAGCGCCGCGTTCACGCCCGCGACGAAGCCCTGCACGGCCGCCTCCTCGTAGCCGGACGAGCCGTTGAACTGCCCCGCGCCGTAGAGGCCGGGCACTTTCTTGGCCTCGAGCGTCGGCAGCAGCTCCGTCGGGTCCACGCAGTCATATTCGATCGCGTAGGCGCAGCGGGTCATCTCCGCGTGCTCGAGTCCCGGCAGCGTGTGCAGCATTGCGACCTGCACGTCCTCCGGCAGGGAGGAGGAGAAGCCCTGGATGTAGAGCTCTTCCGTGTCCAGCCCCATCGGCTCGATGAACAGCTGGTGCCGCGGCTTGTCGGGAAAGGTCATGATCTTCGTCTCGATGGACGGGCAGTAGCGCGGGCCGACGCCCTCGATCACGCCGGAGTAGATGGGGCTGCGGTCGAGGTTTGCGCGGATGATGGCGTGCGTGCGCTCATTGGTATAGGTCAGGTAGCACACGGCCTTGTTCTCGACCGGGTGCGTGGTGGAAAACGAGAACGGCTCGATCTCCGCGTCGCCCGGCTGCAGCTCCATGCGCGAGAAGTCCACCGTGCGTGCGTTCACGCGCGGCGGCGTGCCGGTCTTAAAGCGGCGCATGCGCAGCCCCAGCGCCTTGCAGCACTCGGCCAGCGGGCCGGCGGCCGCCAGCCCGTCCGGCCCGGAGTCGCGCAGCACATCGCCCACGATCGTGCGCCCGTGCAGATACGTGCCCGTGGCGAGCACGGCGGCGCGGCAGCGGTACACGGCGCCGTTTGCCGTCACGACGGCGCTGACGCGGCCGTCCTCCGTCTCGACGGCCACGACCTCCGCCTGCTTGACGCGCAGGTTCGGCTGCAGCTCGAGCGTGTGCTTCATCACGGCCTGATACTTCCGCCGGTCGGCCTGCGCGCGCAGCGAGTGCACGGCCGGCCCTTTGCCGCGGTTGAGCATCCGGTACTGGATGCAGGCCCGATCGGCTGCACGCGCCATCTCGCCGCCGAGCGCATCGAGCTCGCGCACGAGGTGGCCCTTGCCCGTGCCGCCGATGGCGGGGTTGCAGGGCATATTGCCGATGGCGTCCATATTGATGGTAAAGCAGACGGTGTCCAGTCCCAGCCGCGCGGCGGCCAGCGCGGCCTCAATGCCCGCGTGGCCAGCGCCGACGACGGCGACGTCACAGCTTCCGGCGTCATAACGCATGACGAGATCCCTCCGGATTCTTATTAGAATAACAACAAATCTTTATTTTACCCGTTTCGCGCCACGAATGCAAGAGCGGCGGGGCATGCGCGGGGGCAAAAACGGTTGTGCAGCATCCGCACAACAAAATTTGAAAAAGCTCTTGCTTTATCGTGCTAATGTGGTAATATAACAGCGTGCTAACAAGCAAAATAAAATTTTGAGAATATGACGAAGGAGAACCGACATGAAAAAGATGACGAAAGTGATCTCGCTGGCGCTCGCGCTGGTGATGTGCCTGGCGCTGTGCGCCTGCGGCCAGAAGGACAGCGGCGACACCGCTGCCGACGGAAAGAAGACCTTTGTTATGGGCGTCGATCCGGAATACCCGCCGTTCAGCTATCTGGGCGACGATGGCAAGTACACCGGCTTTGACGTGGAGATCGCTCAGGCCGCCTGCGATCTGCTCGGCTGGGACCTGCAGGTCTTTGGTGTGAACTGGGATCAGAAGCTGGTGCAGCTCGATGCCAAAGAGTGCGACTGTGTCTGGTCCGGCATGACCATCCTCGACAGCATGAAGGATGCCGGCTATGTGCTCTCCAAGCCCTACTACGATAACACGCAGGTCATCATGGTCAAGGAAGGCAGCGACATCAAGTCCTCCGCGGATCTGGCCGGCAAGAACGTGGCCGTGCAGCTGGGCACCTCCGGCGAGTCCCTCCTGTCCGAGGGCGGCGACCTCGAGAGTCTGGCCAAGACCTTCGGCAAGCTCACGACCTGTGACAGCTTCCTCAAGTGCTTCACCGAGCTGGGCGGCGGCGCCGTGGACGCCGTGATCGTCGACAAGCCCGTGGCGACTTCTTATGCGCAGGAAAACGCCGGCTTCACCATCCTCGACGAGGAGCTGGGCGCCGAGCAGTACGGCATTGCCTTCCGCTCCGGCGATCAGGAGCTGTGCGACACCATCGAGGGTGCGGTGCAGCAGTTGGTTGACAACGGCACTTACGCGAAGATCGCTGCGAAGTATCCCGACATCGTCAACAACCTGACCTACCTGAACAAGTAAGCACGACAGAAATTCCATCACGTCTCCCGGAGGCTTTTGCGGCCGCCGGGAGCGTGTGCGTAACAGTGAGGATCCTTTATGACTTTACTTACGATGATTATGAAAATGAGCGAGGGCCTCGGCAAGACCTGCGCCATTTTCTTTCTGACGATCCTGTTCTCGCTCCCGCTGGGCATGCTCATCACGCTGCTGCGTATGAGCAAGAACAAGGTCGTTTCCAGCGTGACCCGTTTTGTGATCGCGGTTTTGCGCGGCACGCCGCTGATGCTGCAGCTGCTCGCCGTGACCTATGGCCCGTACTACCTCTTTGGTACGGCCGTCGCCAAGAATAAGCTCATCCCCGTCGTTATCGCCTTTGCCATCAACTACGCGGCCTATTTTGCCGAGATCTACCGCGGCGGCATCGAGTCCATCCCCGTGGGGCAGTATGAGGCGGCGAACGTCCTGGGCTACACCAGGGCGCAGACCTTCCTGCGCATCATTCTGCCGCAGGTCGTCAAGCGCATCATGCCCAGCATCACCAACGAGGTCGTCACGCTCGTCAAGGACACGTCCATGGCCTTCACCGTCTCTTATCAGGAGATGTTCACCATCGGCAAGCAGATCGCAAACTCCCAGACCAGCTTCATGCCGTTCCTTGTGGCGGGCGTGTTCTACTTCGTGTTCAATGCCATCGTCGATTTTGTCATGGGCAAGATCGAAAAGCGCATGGACTACTATAAATAAGGAGGTGCCGTCATGAGCGTATTGGAACTCAATCACGTCAAAAAGTCGTTTAATAACGGGACGCTGCACGTCCTCAAGGACATCAGCCTGAGCGTCGAAAAGGGCGAGGTCGTGGCCATCATCGGCCCGAGCGGCAGCGGCAAGTCCACGCTGCTGCGCTGCGCCACGCTGCTCGAGCGCATCGACTCCGGCGAGGTCTGCTTTGACGGGCACTACGCCGCGCGCACGGGCGACGACGGCGCCGCCGTCTACGCCGACAAGGCGGAGCTCAAGCAGATCCGCAACTATTTCGGCCTCGTTTTTCAGCAGTTCAATCTCTTCCCGCACTACTCTGTACTCAAAAACGTTATGGACGCGCCCATCTGCGTGCAGAAGCGCGACCGCGCGGAGGTCGAGGCGTCCGCGCGCAAGACGCTCGAGAAGATGGGCCTCGGCGACAAGGCCGACGCCTATCCGTGCCAGCTCTCCGGCGGCCAGCAGCAGCGCGTGGCCATCGCCCGCGCGCTGGAGATGAACCCCGAGATCCTGTTTTTCGACGAGCCGACCTCCGCGCTCGACCCCGAGCTCACGGGCGAGGTGCTCAAGGTCATCCGCGCGCTCGCCGAGGAGCACATGACCATGGTCATCGTCACGCACGAGATGGCCTTTGCCCGCGCCGTGGCTGATAAGGTCATTTTCATGGACGGCGGCGTCATCGTCGAGCAGGGCGCGCCCGAGGCGGTCTTCGGCGATACGCAGCAGGAGCGCACGAAGCAGTTCCTCGCGCGCTACAATGAGCGGCCGTGACAAAAATGTAAGAGAAAATTCAGCTTTTCCCTCTTGCACCGCCGTGCAAGATTCGGTATGATAAAAAGCGCATCGGGTTCCGGTGCGCTTTTTTGATTTTTCATTTGGGAGGGCTTCCCTTGAAGCATACAAAATGGATCGCGGCGCTGCTGCTTGCGCTCGCGCTGTGTTTTTCCTGCGCAGCGTGCAGCAAGACGGTCGGCAGCTACCGCGTGGTCAAGACGCTCGGCACGGAGCAGTTTCGCATCGGCTTTCGGGACGGGGATCAGGCGGCGGTGTATGTCAATGCCGCGCTCAAGGTCCTCGCGGCCGACGGGACGATCCACAGCCTCGCGCTCAAGTGGTTCGGCACGGACAACACGACCTTTGACAGCGATGCCAATGCGCTCGACGCGCTCGGCGACATTCCGCAGCGCACGTTCATCATGGGCCTGAACGAGGAGCGCTTTCCCATGAGCTACGCCGACGGCGACGGTTACAGCGGCTTTGACGTCGAGCTCGCGCAGGCGGTCTGCGCCCGCCTCGGCTGGACGCTGCAGTATCAGCCGATCTCGAACCAGAACGCCTATGTCGAGCTCTCGAGCGGCAATGTCGACTGTGCCTGGGGCGGCATGGTGCTCGACCAGACCGACAGCAAGGACAGCAAGAACAAGAAAAAGCAGAAGATGACGCTCACCGCGCCGTATCTCGAAAATGAGCTGCAGCTCATCGTGCGCGGCGACTCGAAATACCGCACGGCCGGCAGCCTCAAGAGCACGACCGTCCTGCTCGGCACGGACGAGACGTACATGGCCGCCCTCTCGGCCGACGAGAAGCTCATGAAAGCCTTCGGCGCGGCTCAGCGCGTCACCGGCGGATCGAAGGCCTGCTTCGATGCGCTCTCGGCCGGAGACTGCGCCGCCATCGTGGCCGACAGTACGGCGCTCGCTTATTATACGCACTGACCGTCTGGCCGCCCGCGCGGGGCTCTGCGCGGGCGGCTTTTTGTGCGGCGGGGTGCGCTTTTTCGCCGCGATCCGCAAAAAGAGCTCCCGCTTTCGCGTCAACTGTGCTATACTGGCTATGTCCGCGCCTGCCAGACCGGCGGAATTTTTTTACTCGCGCGGGCAGAAACACAGGTACGCCTATGTCGAACAGCAACAATAAATATAAAACCCTCGTGTCCAACACCATGCTCATCAGCCTCGGCACCTTCGGCAGCAAGCTGCTGGTGTTTTTCATGGTGCGCTTTTACACGAGCTATCTCACCCCTGCGGACTACGGCACCGCCGACCTCATCACGCAGACGGCCAATCTGCTCTTCCCGCTCATCAGCCTTGGCATCACGGACGGCGTGTTCCGCTTCGCCGTGGACCACACCGAGCAGCGGCGCAACATTTTCTCCGTCGGCGTGTATACGATCCTGGCGGGCGCTGTGCTGCTCGTGGCCATTTTGCCGCTGCTGGGGCTCTTCCCGCAGTTTGACGGGTTCCTCTGGCTGATCGCGCTCTATACGATGTGCTCGTGCTTCCACTCGCTGTGCGCGCAGTTTGTGCGCGCCGAGGGGCACACGGCGCTCTTCGCCGTGCAGGGCATGATCAATACCGTGCTCGTCATCGGACTGAATGTGCTCTTCCTCGTCGGCCTGCGCATGGGCATCACGGGCTATGTGCTCTCCGTCGCGCTGGCGGATCTGGCGTGCACGCTGCTTTTGTTCGTGCGCGAGCGGCTCTGGCGTCAGCTCATGCTCCGCCCGGGTTGGGCGGCCGCGCGCGAGATGCTGGCCTACAGCATCCCCATGATCCCGACGACGGTGTTCTGGTGGATCACGAGCGTGTCCGACCGCTACATGGTCACGGCCTACCTCGGCGTGGACGCCAACGGTATTTACGCCGTGTCGTACAAGATGCCGACGATCCTGTCGCTCGTGTCGAGCATTTTCATGGAGGCGTGGCAGTTTTCCGCCGTGTCCGAGGCGCAGGGCAGCCGGCGCGAGCACATCCGCTTCTTCTCGAAGGTCTGGTGCTCGTTCCAGTCGGTGATGTTCCTCGCCGGCGCGTGCATCATCGCTTTCGCCGTGCCGGAGATCCACGTGCTCACGACCGAGCAGTATTATGGCGCGTGGCTGTATGTGCCGGTGCTCGGCATGGCCATGGTCTTTTCCGCGTTCGTGAGCTATCTCGGCAGCGTCTACATGGTCGAAAAGTGCAGCAAGCGCACGTTCGTCACGTCCATGATCGGCGCGCTGCTCAATATCGCGCTCAACTTCCTGCTCATCCCGTCGAAGCTTGGCGTGCAGGGCGCGGCCATTGCCACGTGCGTGAGCTATTTTGTCGTGTTTGTCATCCGGGCGGTGGATGCGCGCAAGTTCATCCCGTTCCGGTTTTACGTTGTCGGCGTCACGGAAAACTGCATCCTGCTGACGGTGCAGACGCTCTTCATCGTCCTGCAGCTTCCGGGCTGGAAGATCGCACAGGCAGTGTGCATTTTGCTGCTGCTCCTGCTCAACCGCAAGCCGCTTCTGGACGGCGCGGGCAAGATCGTCCGCTTCCGCCGCTGACGCAACTTTTTGGAGGATTTGTGATTTGAAGATTTGGAACAGCCTGTTTGGGAAGATTTTTATGACCTTCCTCATCTCCATGGTGCCGGTGCTCGAGCTGCGCGGCGCGATCCCGATCGGCGTGGCGCACGGCCTGGATTACCGCATTGCCATCGCGGTGTCCATCCTCGGCAACCTCGTGCCGGTGCCGTTCATCGTGCTCTTCATCCGCAAGATCTTTGCCTGGCTGCGCACGAAGAGCGAGCGGCTCAACGGCTTTGTCACGCGCATGGAGCAGCGCGCGCTCAAAAAGTCGGACACCGTGCGCCGTGCGCGCTTCTGGGGCCTGTTCATTTTTGTGGCCATTCCGCTGCCGGGCACCGGCGCGTGGACGGGCTCGCTCATCGCGGCCATGTTGGAGATGCGCGTCAAGGAGGCCTTTCCGCCGATTGCGCTCGGCGTCGTCACGGCCGGCATCATCGTCGCCGTCGTGACGTATGGCGCGGCGTCGCTGCTGTTTTAATTCCAACGAGGACCGCTTCGCCGGGCTTTTTGGCGCACGCAAAAAAATCCCGCTGTCCGATGGGACAGCGGGATTTTTCTGTTTTTATGTACGGTTTACTCGGCAAACGCTTTTTCCAGCGCTTCGAGCTCCTCGCGCAGCTCGTGCGGCAGCTTGTCGCCGAACTGCTCGAAGTATTCGCGGATGCCCGCGCAGTTTTCGCGCCAGCTCTTCGCGTCGAGCGTCAGCAGCTCCTTGAGCGTCTCGACCGTCACGCCGCTGCCGGCGATGTTGATATCCTCCGGCTTCGGCTCATAGCCGATGGGCGTCTCATCTGCGCCCACCTCGTCGAAGCAGCGCTTGAGGATCCACTCGAGCACGCGCAGGTTGTCGCCGAAGCCCGGCCACAGGAAGCGGCCGTTGTCGTCCGTGCGGAACCAGTTGACGTTGAAGATCTTCGGCGCGTTCGGCAGCTTCTCGCCCATGTCGAGCCAGTGCTGCCAGTAGTCGGCCATGTTGTAGCCGCAGAACGGGCGCATGGCCATCGGGTCGCGGCGCACGACGCCGACAGCGCCGGTCGCGGCGGCCGTCGTCTCGGACGCCATTGTTGCGCCGACGAACACACCGTGCGCCCAGTCGCGGGACTGGTAGACCAGCGGGGCGGTCTTTGCGCGGCGGCCGCCGAAGATGATCGCGCTGATCGGCACGCCTGTGCCCTTGAAAAACTCCTCGCTGATGCACGGGCAGTTCTCCGCCGGAGCGGTGAAGCGGCTGTTCGGGTGCGCGCCGCGCGTGCCGTCGCTGCCGTCCCACACTTCGCCCTTCCAGTTGCGCAGGTGGCCCTTTGGCGGCTGCCTGGTCATGCCCTCCCACCAGACGGTCATGTCGTCCTCGTTGAGCACGACGTTCGTGAAGATGGTGTTTTTGCTCGTGGAGGCAAGCGCGTTCGGGTTGGATCTCTCGCTCGTGCCGGGGGCAACGCCGAAGAAGCCGTTTTCGGGGTTCACGGCCCAGAGGCGGCCGTCCGGGCCGACGCGCAGCCAGGCGATGTCGTCGCCGACGGTCCAGCACTTCCAGCCGTTTTTGCGGTAGCCCTCGGGCGGGATGAGCATGGCGAGGTTCGTCTTGCCGCACGCAGACGGGAACGCGCCCGTCACATAGCGCACTTCGCCTTTGGGGTTCTGGATGCCGAGGATGAGCATGTGCTCTGCCAGCCACCCCTCGCGGCGGCCGAGCACGGAGGCGATGCGCAGCGAGAAGCACTTTTTGCCCTGCAGCACATTGCCGCCGTAGTTGGAGTTGACGGAGATGATCTTGTTCTCCTCCGGGAAGTGGACGATGTAGCGGTTCTCGGGATCGAGCGTGACCTTGGAGTGCACGCCGAGGATGACGTCGCTGCTGTCGCCGAGCGCGTCGAGCACCTTCGTGCCGATGCGCGTCATGATGGCCATGTTCAGCACGACGTAGATCGAGTCCGTGACCTCGATGCCGTACTTGGCAAACGGGGAGCCGATCACGCCCATCGAGTAGGGGATGACGTACATCGTGCGGCCAGCCATGGCGCAGCGCAAAATCTCGTGCAGCTTGGCCTTCATCTCGTCCGGATCCATCCAGTTGTTCGTGGGGCCGGCCTCTTCGCGGGTCCTGGAGCAGATAAATGTCCGGCCCTCGACACGCGCCACGTCGTTGACGTCGCTGCGGTTGAGATAGCAGCCGGGCAGCTTTTCTTCATTGAGTTTGATGAGCTCGCCGGTTTCCACGGCGATCTTGCGCAGGGATTCGAGCTGGGCCTCCGAGCCGTCGATCCAGACGATCTCTTTCGGGGTCGTGAGTTCGGCAGTTTTCCGCACCAGCTCCAGTACGGATGGGTTTTGCGTCAGTTCCATGTTGTGAGGTTCTCCTTTTTGACTAAAATTTCTCGACCTTAATCCGTATCTATACTACATTTCTCTGAAAACACCTTACACCATCCCGCCGCGCCTGTAAACCCCAAAACGGAAACTTTTCCTGTGAACCTTTTCACACAGGCGCATTTGTGCTACAATGCGCGCAGACATCTCTGACCCGAGGAGGGGAGCGCCATGTGGAAAACCATTGTGCCGGCGGCAGCGGTGCTGGCAGCCGAGGCGGTCATCCGCCGGAAGATCAACGTCCTGCCGGCCGAGACCTTCCCGCTGCGCATCGGGCAGCGCGTGCAGCTGCGCCGGGCGCATAACCGCGGCCTGCTGTGCAGCAAGTTTGCACGAAAGCCGCGAGCGGCCGCCGCGCTGCAGACTGCGTCCGCCGCAGCGCTCGCGGCGGTGGCGGCCGTGTGCGCCTGCCGCCGGGGCGGCACGGCGCTGCAGATCGGCATGGGCCTGATGCTCGGCGGCGCGCTGGCCAATCTCATCGAGCGCTGGGCGCGCGGGTCGGTCACGGACTATGTGTACCTGCCGCGGGCGGTCATCCCGTTTTTCCGGCGCATCATCTGGAACGCGGCCGACCTGAGCATCCTGACCGGCTGCACCACGGCAGTGATCGCACTGCTGTGCGAAGAATTGTGATTATGTGAACCGAATTATGTAAACTATTTGGATACAACAGCAAATCATTTCTTACAGAAAACGCTTTGTAGTGCGCAGTGACAGGATAGGTAAGTTGTTGTTTCTCAAATGCATTTCTAATATTATGTAAATTGGAATTATGTAAACTATTAAGCGTGAAGACAAGGACGCCTGATCGAAAATGAGGCTATCTATTATTCTGCGCAAAGCGCAGAATAATAGATAGCCCCTTGCTCCAACCTCGGAACAAGGGGCTATCCTGCCGTGTTCGGTTCCATCACCCGAACCTCCTTTTTGTTTCGTTTTCCCGCCGTGTGCAGAGGCCTTTGTGCTGCACGCGGACTCCGACCGCTGTGAAGGGAAATGCGTATGCAAGATTCCGCACCACTGCGTGCCGACTCCGGAGTCACAGAACCCTGTCTGCTTCCGGACGATTCAGTACATCGGACTCACCTCCGTCGATTCCGCTGAACCTGTATTCTAAAGGCGCTGCCCCTCGTGAGGGGCTGCTGCTCTCCTCTGATTCTGGCTACAGTATAGCAGTTCGTTTTCTTTTTGTCAATGATTTAATAAACAAAAATCAGGCAGAATGTTCGGCAAAAACGCCGAATTTTCCTGCCTCGCGCCAACGCCCCCTGCAACGCGGGGCGCTGGCAGATCCTCTGTGGCGGCGCGCAAAAGGAAAACCGCCGTGCGTGTCCGTCGGCGCACAGCGGCAGCAGCTTCGGTTCAGCGGTCGCTCGGAGCGGCGCTCTGACCGCCGAAGATCCAGTCGTCCAGGTCCTGGCCCATGTGTTTTCACCTCCCGTTGAATTCGCATATGGCCATTCTATGCGCTGCGGTGCGAAAAAATGCACGAACCCGCGCCGTGGAAATAGAAAGAACTTGAAACCATTGGCCGATTGCGCTATAATCTATGCATATTTTCCGTAATCGGAGCCTGTCTCCGCGGGCAACACTATTTTCAAAGGATAAGGTGAATCACGAATGAGTGCATCCCAGGACAAAAAGCGCCGCACAGACGAGCGTGCGCTGGGTACGGAGCGCCGCCAGGTCGCCTCGCAGAAGGAAGCCAAAGAGCGCAAGCAAAGCAAGATCAAGTGGACGGTCGGCTCGATCATCGTCGTGCTGCTCGTTGCCGCCATCCTGATCGGCAACTCCAGTCTTTTTTACACCGCGCGCCCCGCGCTGCAGGTCGGCGATGTGAAGTATTCCTCGGCGGAGGTCAATTATGCCTACCGCTCCGCCTACCTTACGTTCTGCAACCAGTACGGCAGCTATCTGAGCTACGTTGGCCTCGACACCAGCAAGGCGCTCGATGAGCAGGAGTGCCGCATCAGCGATGATTTCGACACCTGGGACGATTATTTCAAGGATGCTGCCGAAAAGAATCTGGTGCAGGTCACGGCGCTGTGCGATGCCGCGCAGAAGGCCGGCGTCACGCTCGACGAGGACGATCAGCATGAGATCGACGAGCAGTTTTCCTACCTCGAGCTCACTGCCAAGCAGTATAAGTACAACTCCGTCAGCAAGTATCTGCAGGCGGCCTATGGCAACGGCGTGACCAAAAAGGTCGTGCGCCATATGCTCGAGCGCAGCGAGCTCGCCACGAAGTACTCGCAGCAGCAGTATGACAGCTACACCTATACGCCCGAGGAGATCGCGGCCAGCTACGCCGAGAATAAGAACAGCTGCGATACATTCAACTATCAGTACTATTTCGTCCAGGCGGATACCGAGGACAGCACGGACGACGACGGCAACGCGACCTCCAAGGCCACGGACGCCACGATGGCGGCCGCCAAGGCCACGGCCGACAAGATCGCCGCCGCCACGCATGACGCGGAGAGCTTCACTGCCGCCGTCACGGCCAATGTTCCCGCCAAGACGTCCGAGGACGGCACGAGCACCGCGCCGAGCGTCACGGACAACGCCGATACCAAGGGCTCGAACTTCAGCTCCGCCGTGTACGCCGACTGGCTCTACAGCGCCGACCGCACTGCCAACGACGTGACCGTCGTGGAGCAGGAAAACAGCGGCTACTACGTCGTGCTCTTCGAGAGCCGCGATGATAATACCTACAACACCGTCAACGTCCGCCACATCCTCATCAAGGCGGAGGACAGTGACGGCGACGGCACGTATTCCGACGAGGAAAAGCAGAAAGCCAAGGCCGCGATCGACGATGTTTACGCCCGCTGGGAGCAGAGCGACCAGACCGAGGACGACTTCGCGCAGCTGGCCAACTCCTTCAGCCAGGACAGCGGCTCGAACACGAAGGGCGGCCTGTACGAGAACGTCTACAAGGGCCAGATGGTGCAGGAGTTCAACGATTTCTGCTTCGATCCCGCGCGCAAGCCGGGCGATGTGGGCATCGTCTTTAACGAGAGCGATTCCTACTGCGGCTATCACCTTGTGTATTACGTCGGCCAGGGCGAGCGCTACTGCGACTACCTTGGCGATCAGGCGCTGCGCACGGATGATTTCAACGCCTGGGAGGGCACGTTCTTTGACGGCTGGACCAGCACCGAGCTCAAGGGCATGAAGTACGTCGGATAAATCAGACACGCGAAAGATATGCGACAGAGCCGCCCGACGGGCGGCTCTGCGTCTATCTGAAAGCGCGGCTGCTCCATGTCGACAGAGCAGCAGGGGAGCTCGAGGGGGCGAAGTGCCCGCCTCGAATGAGATTTCATGCATCCGGCATTTTTGCCGTGCAAAATGCCGGATGGCGACGGCTTGCGCTCTGAGCAAGCCGGGCGCCGCCCGACGGGCGGCTCTGCGTCTATCTGAAAGCAGGGCTTCAACGTTTCCATGTTTCCACGGAGGGATCACCATGACCAAGACAAAAACGCAGCGCTATGACACGACCGTGCTCGACGCGCGCGCCCTTGCCGACGCGCTCGAGATCGAGGAGAAGGCCGGCTGGGAGGTCGCGGAGGCGGGCTATGACGGCACGGACTTCGTCGTGACCTTCGAGCGGGAGGACGCGCGATGACCGAGCAGACCATCCGCACGCAGATGCTCCTCGGCGAGGCCGCGCTCGCGCGCCTGCGCAGCAGCCGCGTCGCCGTGCTCGGCCTCGGCGGCGTGGGCAGCTGGTGCGCCGAGGCGCTGGCCCGCGCCGGCGTCGGCGCGCTCACGCTCGTGGACGAGGACACCGTCAGCGAGAGTAACCTCAACCGCCAGTGCTGCGCGCTGCACTCCACGATCGGCCAGCCGAAGGCGGCCGTCATGGCCGCGCGCGTGCACGATATTGACCCTAGCATCGCCGTCGACGCGCGCGCCGAGCGCTACGAGGCGGCGACGCGGGAGCGGTTTTTCGACACGGAGTATGATTATATTGCCGACTGCATCGACCTCGTGTCGTGCAAGGTGGATCTGATCCGCACCGCGCACGCGCGCGGCATCCCGATCGTGTCGGCGCTTGGCACCGGCAACAAGATGGACGCGAGCCGGTTTGAACTCTGCGACATCAGTCAGACGAGCGGCTGCCCGTTCGCGCGCGTCATGCGCCGCGAGCTGCGCAGCGCCGGCATCACGCACCACGCGGTCGTGTTCAGCCCCGAGCCCGCCATGACGCCCGAGGCGCTGTGCGCCCCGCCGCCGGGCCGCCGGAGCGTGCCCGGCTCGCTGCCGTGGGTGCCGGCCAGCGCGGGACTGCTGCTGGCGCAGAAGATCGTGCTCGATCTGTGCGCCGCGCCGGAGGAGCGGGCATGAAGCCCGTCTGGATCGTGCTGCTGTGCCTGCTGAGCGCGGCGGTGCTGGCGGCGCTGGTGTGGCTGCTCGTGTGGTACATCGAGCAGCGCGTGCTGGCAAAGTCGCTCGGCCGTGCGTCGGAGGGCGCGGACGCGCAGGCTGCGTGGGAGCAGCACACCCTGCGCAAGCAGGACTGGACGGCCGACTCCGAGCCGGGCAGGGCGGCGCTCGCGCGCGTGCGCGCCGGCGTCGCGGCCATGCAGGAGCAGCCGCACGAGGATGTGTTTCTCCCCGCGCTCGATGGCGCGCGCCTGCACGCGCGGCTCTACCGCGTGCCCCACGCCCACGCTACGGTCATCCTCTGCCACGGCTACCACAGCCACGCCGAGCATGATTTTTCCGCCCAGTTCCCGGCGCTGTATGCCTCCGGCGGCTGCAACCTGCTGCTCATCGACGAGCGCGCGCACGGCCTGAGCGAGGGCAAGTGCCTCACGTTCGGCCAGCTCGAGCGCTACGACATCGCCCAGTGGGTGCACTGGGTGCGCGAGCACTCGCGCGTGCAGCGGCCCATCGCGCTCTACGGTGTATCGATGGGCGCGGCGTCGGTGCTGCTGGCGGCGCAGCTCCCGGAGCTGAGGGACGAGATCGCCTGCGTCATAGCCGACTGCGGCTATTCCAGCTTCGAGCTGGAGGTCACGGACGCCGTGTGCCACGGTACAAATGCGCCGCGCTGGCTGCAAAAGCCGCTCGCGCGCGCCTGCGTGCGCATCCTGCGCCGCAGCGGGCTGGACTTCGCCGCCGTCGATACCACGCCCGGCATGGCGGCGCTCGATCTGCCCATCCTGTTTTTCCACGGCGACGCGGACACTTTTGTCCCCCTGCACCACAGCGAGCGCAACCTCGCCGCCTGCAGGCGGCCGCAGCGGCTCGTCGTCATCCCCGGTGCGGAGCACGCCATGTCCGCGCAGGTCGACCCCGAGTGCTACCGGCATGAGCTGCTGACCTTCCTGTGGCGCAACACGAACTACCTCTGGGACGAGCGCAACAAGCCGCTCAAATGAGCTGCGGGCCGAAGCGCACCAAAGCGTCCGCGGCCCGAAACAGAGCCTCAAAAAGAGCACCGTTCGGTGCTCTTTTTTGCGCCACGAAATCTTAAATATTCGACGATTAGTAAAATATACCTGACATTATGAATGACAAGTGATACACTTCGCTTGAATGAAAAAGGAGGTTCGGCTATGCACAACATGACTGGACTTTTGGGAGCTGCCGTCGGCGTGGCCATGGCGGCCGTCATTTGGGCCGTAGTGGTCTCCCTGCGCAAGAAGCGGAGCGGCGACGCGCCGGAGTTTGACGAGCGGCAGCTCGCTGCGCGCGCCAAGGCATACAGCAGCGCGTTTTTCACGCTGCTGGGGTATCTCGCCGTCGTGGCGCTGCTCGATTCGGTCGCCGAGGTGCGCCGGGCTGCACGCTCGACGCGCTCTTCTGGCCGGAGGCGGATTCGTGAGCAGCCCCCACTTCCGCTGAAATCTGCGCGCAAATTCGCAAAAATTTCACCACTTAGGTGCAAAAAAGCCGGATGTCCAAGACATCCGGCTTTTTTGCTCGTTTTCAGTCCCGCAGCAGGGATGCGGCGGCCGTGCCGATGGCGGAAGCGTTCGGTACGGGCTTGCACACGCAGTAGCGCTGGTGCTTCTGCACGAGAAATGCCTCGAGCTCTTCGCTGACGGCCGGGCGCAGGAGCGTCGAGTAGCGAAACAGCGACCCGTCCACGGCCACGACCATCGGGCGGTAGCGGTTTTTCGCGCCGTCGGTCAGAAAGACGATGGCCGCGATGTTTGCGACGATCGCTTTCGCCGCGCGGCCGAACACGCTCTGAATGACCATGGCGGCGGTCTTGCGGTCGGCATCCGCCGCATCGCTCAGCACTGCGATGGCGCCGCAGTCCGGGTCTGCACCGAAGGCGTCCGCGTCGGCGGCGGTCAGCACGTCGAGCGCGCGGAGCTTGTCCGCCGTCTCGGGCGCGAACAGCCCGTCTTTTGCCGCGGCGATGAGGGCCAGGCGGCTGAGCTTGCCGAGGTAGCGGCCACTCGTCATCTTCTCGAACCGGTACGCGCCCGGTGCGGCCGAGGCCGCGTCGAGCGCCTTGTCAAACGCGCTCTGCGGCACGTCGGTGAACGAGCCGGACTCGAGGTTGACGAGCATCTCGCCGTCAGCGTCGCGGCCGAGCTTTTCGATCGCGCGCACCGGCAGCAGGCAGCACGTGTTCGTGCCCGTGCCGTTGACGAGCCCGGCAAAGCCGTTGGCGTAGTTGTTGGCGATGGTGGTCGAGCCGCTCAGGTACGTGGCGGGGGTGTCGTTGATGACCGTGATGGGCAGCTTCGTGCAGCCGCGGCGTTCGAGTTCCTCGGCCAGATCCGCGCCCACGAGGTGATCCTCCCACCCGGTCAGCTGCACCTCTTTGGTCATGCCGAGCACCTTTGCATCCAGCTCCGGCGTGTTCTCCGCCGGGTAGCTGAAGCAGATGCCGATCTGCGTGACCCGGTCGAGCAGTGGCTCGAGCGCGTCGGCTGCCAGCCGGATAAAGTCCATCCAGTCGGCGTCGCGCTCCGAGCCGGGCATGGGCAGCGTGCGCTCGTCCTGTCTCTTATACACATCTCCGAGCCCACGAGACACTGAGCGATCTCGT
>ENA-UAKS01000160-UAKS01000160.1-human-gut-metagenome-genome-assembly--contig:-NODE-160-length-30115-cov-7.334032_pt1 | contig 30115 bp, 30 predicted proteins | sample MGYA00243692_ERZ654452 | MGnify/ENA primary metagenome ERZ654452 (study PRJEB26926, sample SAMN06164442) | human gut metagenome | biome: ENVO:00009003; feature: ENVO:2100002; material: ENVO:00002003...
CGAGATCGCTCAGTGTCTCGTGGGCTCGGAGATGTGTATAAGAGACAGGCCCCTGTGCCTTCCTTGGCACATTTATATCATACCACATCCTTTCGCCAAAATCAACACAATTTTGTCCAACTTTGTCCAAATTCGTCCACATTTGTCCAAGTTTGTCCAACCTGCGCTCGAAAGCAGGAAAAATAAAAAAATTTTCACGGCTTGTCCAATTCCGTTTCTGCCGCGCAGTGTTAGAAGTGAAAGGAGGGTTGATAATTCACGCACCGTTCGCCAAGGCAGCATATGCCGCGAAATGCTGACTGTCATTGCGGGAAGGAGGTTTTGGGAAAATGAGTGGCACAAAGAAAGAACACGTCAAGATCATCTTGCAGACCATCGAAAACGGAACTTTGAGTGAGGCAGAAACCGAGCAGCGACTGCTTGGGCTCGTCCGTCAAGAAGCAGAAAGGAAAGACCGTCCAGCTGATTTAGGACTAATTCGGGCGTGCGTGGAATTGGCTGATCAGCTGCAAGGTCGCAGTGGTGACGTGGATTCCGAGAGGATTGACAAGCTGAAGCGGCGAATTGCTATCGCTTACGAAGAGAGGAGGAAAAAGAAGGAGAAGCGAAAAGCCATACTCAAATTTGCTTCTTTCGGAGCTGCCGCTGTTCTACTGGTTGCATCTTTCTTTGTTCCGCAGCATTGGTCGTGGATTGAAAGCTGGTCTACGCCGGATGAACAGCAGCGAGTTTTGATTGGGCATGAAGTTACGGTGGACAGGGTGGCCAAAGCCTTAGCTGACCATGCGGCAGTCGAGCAGCAAACATATGCGGTGAATAGTTCAGCGGAAATTGATGAACTGCTTGGTTTCCACAGCGGCGTTCCTCAAACACTGGATGACGAATGGACGCTGAGCCGAGGATATGTTGATTATATGTCAGGATACATCAAGCTATCGCTGATGTATGTCAGCAATACCGAGCCGCAGAAAAGAATTTTAGCGAATATGAATCTGTTCACGGACATTGAACGCGCCGCATTTACCTTCGAGCAGACGAATGATGGTCAAATGCAGCGTGTGAACGGATTGGACATCTATGTCGCGGATAACGAAGGCCAGACGACTGCTTACTGGTATAACAAGAATATGTACATCTGCTTATCTGGCAGCGCCAGTGAAACAGAAATCATCAATGCTATATTATATATGATAGGAGAGTAATACAATGAAAGCATTGCAACGTGGAATAACAACCATTCTGGTATTAGTCCTTCTTCTCAACTGTGCATTCGCTGCGCCAATTGCAACATATGGCGATTCCGTATTTATGTCGGCTTCCTGCTTCATTTTTGCCGACAAGATTGCCAGTTTTGACTTTACGACTTACGATATAAAAGAACGCATCGTCATCGTAAATGTTTGGCTTGAACAGCAGGTCAATGGGCAATGGGTGTATCAAAAGACCCTTCCTGTTCCGGCAAAGGTCGCAACCGATACGGTTTCGTATTGTGTAGAATACGACTATTCCAGCAACATTACCGGGCGTGGGACGTTCCGGCTTGGCTTTACGGCAGATGCAGACGGTTATCGAATCACCCGCTATTCTCCCGGACGCAAATTCTAATCGCTTTCCCCACTGAGTGCTTTTCTTGCCTCAGTGGGATTTTCTTTTGCCAAAGAGCAAAGTCCGCCCATCTTTTTCGAGCCAAACGTGCGTGGGAGAGTAACGAATTTTCTTGCAACTGATATTAGCAAGCAGGGTCATTTTGCTAAAAATGACATTTTGCTTGTTGGGGAGATGCTCCCCAATCCCCGCTAATGCAGAGCAGGCTCTGCGGTTGTCAGGCACGGTGCGCCCGAAAAAATCAGGAAATCCGCCGCTGTTGGGGCAGAAGGGAAATAGGGGCTGGCCTTAGCGTGCGTTTCGGTCAGCGCGCGACGTTTCTTTTTCTTCAATCAGCTCGTCGCTGGCAATGGTATCCATGTTCGTTTTGATATGCCATAGGCTGCTGACCTCCGCTTTTGCCTCGGCAAGCGCGGCGCTGTCCGCTCGCTTCTGGCACAGCAGGCGCTCATATTCAGCGGACAGTTCCGCAAGCGTCGGCAGCTTTCCGTTCTCTTTCGCGTACACCGTCTGTGCTGCTTTGTGGGCTTCAATCTCCTTCGCATGTGCCTGATTCTCCTTCGCATGTGCCTGATAAAACTGCGGCGACCAGCCGGATTCCCGGTACTGCGCATAAACCGCCTGCGTTCTGCGATATGTCAAAATCGCTTTTCGCTGCTCGCTGACTGCTTTCATCCGCGTTTGGCAAGTTTTCATGCTGTCTTTGAGCTGATTTCGCCGCTTTGTCCCGTCGGCAATCCTGCGCATCAGTTCTTCATACGAATTGATTTCGTTTTCTTTCAGATAAATGATGGACTGCGAAACAGCGTCAAGGTTGTGCCGCTCTGCCCATACCTGATAGCCTCTGCCCTTGCCCTCGCGCATCTTCTTCTCAATGTCAATCAGCAGCGCAATCTGCCTGCCCGTGTACTGGCTTCTCGGAATCCGGGGAATATGCACCTGCCTGCCGTCCAGCACATTCCGCAAAGCATCCTCTGTGTACGCTGAACCCAGAGAATCAAGGCGGATAAAGCGTTTGCCGGATGGCGGCTTCACGCTGATTTGTGCGCCGCGCTTCACCCTGCATCCGGCTTCTTCCAGCAGCTGCATGAGCGCGTCAAAACCGTCAGGCTGCATCCGCAGGGCGCTGTCAATCATCATGCGAATCGTGTCGCGGCTGGTGATGCGGGCGCTGCTGCCCTGCCACTTGTCGTATGAGACGGTTTTGTCCTGCGGATTTTCGACGATGGCGAGCCGATGTTCGCGGCAGAGGCTGTCGCTCAACTCCGCAACGACTTTGCCGGAGCGAAGCACATCCTTGAATTTGCGGGTGCAGTCCAGCGAAACGGCGCTGAACACAATGTGATTGTGGATGTGCGCATGGTCATCATGCGTCGCCACGAGGAACGCGAAATCCCCGTTCAGCAGCCGGGAAGCCAGCTCATAGCCGATTTTGTTGGCTTCCTCCGGCGTTACTTCTCCCGGCTGGAAGGACTGCCGCACCTGATACGCAATTACTTCATTGCGAATGCGCCGTCCAGTTTTCGCGATATAGGCATTTCGGTTCAGCAGGAACTCTTGGTCAGCGGTTTCGGGCGCACAGGCATAGGCGGAAATCAGTTTGCCCTGCTCAGTCTTGTCCGGGTTCTTCACATAATCCAGCCGTGCTTTCAAGCACTGGGCGATTGTCTTGCCCTTGTTGATGTGCATCGACATGATGCGGGTGGTCGCCATTGTTATCCTCCTGATTGCAGAAAAACGTGCCCCTCCGAAGAGAAGCGCGTTTCATGATTTTTGCGTTTTTATACTATTTCCAGATAAGAATGCGCCAAGATGCGCCGCGAATTTTTGCATTCTGGCTAACACGAATGAAACGCAGCGTAGCAGCGCTACGCTAAGTGGAATGAGTGGACGCCAGAATCAAAAAGGCGCAAGCAGATGGCACAGGCGAATCTGGAAATAGTATTACGTCAGCAGCCGCTCGAAAAAGCCAAGCACTCGGCTGACATTCTCCAAAATCAGATGGGCGATACCGGGCAGACCGACGGGACTTACCAGCAGCATCAGCACCGCGAAGGCAATCCCGTTCTGCCAGCTGCCGGTGACAAACGCCATCAGCGACAGGATGCCAAAGAGCGATGCGCTCAGCCCGATAACGGAACCCGCCAGCGAAGTGACGAAGGCAGCGGCGCACAGGATAAGCCTTGTCAGCAGGATAACGGGGCACAGGATGATTTTCAGGATTGTCTTGCGCATAGAAGTTTCTCCTTATATAGTGTTCAGCTGGAGCATAGAAAGCAGCTGGTTCATCATGCACAGCAGCTGATTGACTTTCTCCTGAATTTCATCAATCTCTGATTCGTAGATGCTGCCGTGTTCGTTGACCCTGCGGGCAATCTGGTTGACGTTGTTCGTTAGATTCCCCAGCAGGCGAATCATTTCGCGAAGCTGCGGCAAATCGAGTTTCAGGACATAGCCGTTCAGCACCATCGCGCGGAGAAACGCCGACATGTTCCGAATTTCCAGCTGCTTCATCTTTTCGTCAATGATGCGTGCTTCCTCTTCCGTTACGGCGAAGTGGAGCATCTTCGACCGCCGCGCTTTCTCCTTCTTCATTCTCTCTCCTGAAACGCCTTTGCGCAAGGCTGTCGAATCGCTTTTTCGTTTTTTGCAGCAGGCGGACGTTCGCGCTTCTGCATTTCCTGCCGCACCAGATTGATGAAGTCATCCAGAATCACCGGATGCGCGGCGACGGCATACGCACTCCAGCGGTCAGGCTCGCAGGGAATCTCCCTTTCGAGCGCCCAGCGCTTGTTCGCATTGGAGAAGCGTCCATCCCAGACTTTTTCCTGCACCGTCGCCGCCAGCACCAGTGTTACCCGCTCGCTGCCGTATTGGTCAAGCACCTCCTTGACGCACGTTTCGTCCAAGTGCATCCCGTCGAAATGCTTCGCAATCGCTTCTTCGATGGCGTCTTTGCAGGCGATATTGCGCCGGCGCGCATTCCGATACGCCGCCAGTTCACCGTGCGCGCGGGCATATGCCGCATCGTGCGGGTAGACGGCTGTCATTGCAATTGTGTCCATTTTGTCCTCCTTTTTCGGATTATCGTTCCTGTTCTGCGCTCTTTTCTCGGCTGACAGGGCGCTGATCCATGTTCAATTCTGCATCCAGTTCCGCCAGTCTTGCGCTTTTGGTTTTCAGCTCTTCCTCCTGCGGAAAGGGCTTGCCCAGCTCCGCTTTCGCCGCTGTCATCTGCTGCTTTGTCGCATCAAGGCGTGCTTGCACCTTTGCCATTCGGTCGGGAAGTGTCTGAATCAGGTTCGTTAAGCGGGTGATGTTGCCCCTTGCGTCGCTGCCGACTTCCATGATATGCGAAACCGCGCCGCGCAGGGTGAGCCTGAATTTATTGGCAAACGAATCGAACTGGATGCTCATGGTCAGCCCGCGATAAGCGCCAAACTCCACCGGATTTCCTTGCGCGGCCTCCTTGCATGCGGCAAGTATGGCTTTGCCCGCCGCTTCCTTCTCTTCAATGAAACTTCCGCGAACGGTCAGCCCGCCGAACTCCGCTTCGGGTTCGGGATTCGCCGCCAGCGTTGCCCTATCCTGCGCAAAACCTTCCAGCAGCTGTGCATCCTGTTCCAGCTGCCGCGGAAAAACTTTCAGCAGCTGATCTTCCAGCCGATACTGCTGGCTTTGGTGATCGGCCTTCATCAACCGCAGACGTGCCACGTCCACATCCAAATCCATTTTCTCCTTGATGCGCGGGTCGCCAGCACACAGCGCCTTGATTTCCGCGTAGGACAGCGCCGTTTCATCCACATCGTCGCAGGAGCGGACGGGACTTTTGCTGGTCATAATCTGGCTGATGAACTTCTGCTTGTTTTCCACCGTCTGCCACAGATAAGCATCAAACGTCGCCTCTGTGACATAGCGGTAGATGTACACGTCCTTGTTCCGGTTGCCCTGACGAACGATTCGCCCCGCGCGCTGCTCCAAATCCCCCGGCCGCCACGGGCAGTCAAGGTCGTGCGACGCGGCGAGACGATCCTGTACGTTGGTCCCCGCGCCCATTTTCGCGGTGCTGCCCATCAGGACGCGCACCTGCCCGCTGCGTACCTTCGCGAAAAGCTCCTTCTTCCGCACTTCCGTGTTCGCTTCGTGGATAAAGGCAATCTGCTCCTTCGGGATGCCCTGCGCAATCAGTTTAGCACGAATGTCATCATACACGTTGAAGTTCTCGCTGCCCGTTTCGTCCGCCAGAAGCGTATCCGCATCCGCTGCTTCCTTCTCCGAAGCCGCCTTGCCGCGCGGGGTGGACAGGTCGCAGAAAACCAGCTGTGTCAGCTTTTCCGCCGCCCCTTCGCGCCAGATGCGGACAATGTTCCGGACGCAGGCGTTGACCTTGCTGCCCGGATCATCCGGCAGAAACGGATTCATCAGCCGCTGGTCAAGCCCTAACTTCCGCCCGTCGGAGGTGATGCGCAGCATATTGTCCACGCTCGGATCAACCGCACCGCTGTGAACCGCTGCCGCCCGCTCCGAAAGCGCCTGCACCATTTCCTGCTGATAGGCAGACGGCTTCACCACCACTGTTTCGTAGTGCGCGGTCGGTCGGGGCAGATTCAGCTGGTCAGCCGTCTTGATGTCCGCAACTTCCTTGAAAAGATTCATCAGCTCCGGGAGGTTGAAGAACTTTGCAAAGCGCGTCCGCGCCCGATAGCCCGTCCCTTCGGGCTAGACTTCGTCAAGAGGTTTTCGGTAATTTTTCTAAATTCATCAGGTTGTCCGCAAGGAAGCCCTTGTAATTTCGTGTCTGCACATATCCTTGAACATCTTTTCAATCGGTTTTTTGGCGGTTTCGGACTGCTTCACGCACACAATAAATGTGGTTTTGCCAATCTGCACCGAATAACTCGAATTCTGATTTTCCATTCGATTTCTCCTTTTATCGTCATTTTCCAAATTTGGCTGGCAGACTGGCAACTGTGGGTGTACCATGATTTTCTTGCCAGCCAAAATTTTCTGCCAGTCAAATGGCTTATTCCATCCAAAAGACCTTCTTGCGGCCTTCCACAATCTTGCTTTTCAGGGCATCGCCCAGTTCCCGTTTGGCATCCCGGACAGTTCTGCCAGGGATGCCCCTTTCCAGAGCCGCCTTGTCGACGTCCTCGCTGAGCACCTGCTTTCCTCCGGCAATCAGGGTGCAGATCAGGTCTTTGGCTTGCTGGGTCTTGGTTTCACGTTGCGGTTCGATGCCGGACAGCATCTCGTCTGCGGTAATGTCGTACTCGCCGACCCAGCGGAAGCCGCCCTCGTCCCCCCAGAGAGAACGCCATCGACAAGCCCGGCGGGGCAAGGGAGCTTTTTTCGTGCGTTAGGATGCGCATGGTGGGGTCGTGCTTCAGCTTGCCGATGAACATGACGCTGCGGACGGCGGCGGCAATGTCGATGGAGCCGAGGCCCCGCTGCAAGCTCTGCATTCCAGCGGCCTTGTTCAGATGCCCAATCAGCAAAATAGCGCAGCCTGTTCGCTGCGCTACCTGTCCCAACCGCATGAAGATGGGCCGGACTTCGTTCGCCCGGTTCATGTCCACATCGGCACCGAGATACGCCTGGATCGGGTCGATGATGACCAGTCGGGCGTTGTTCTCGATAATGGCTTTTTCAATTCGTTCGTCAGAGAGGGTCAACTGCACATCGCTGTCATCAATGACCAGCACCCGGTCAAGGTCTGCACCCGCTTCGATCAGGCGGGGCTTGACCGTATCGCCCAGACCGTCCTCGGCGGTCTGGTAGATTACATTGAAGGGTTCCAGCCGTTCCATGTTGGGCAGCAGCTTTCCGTTGGTGCAGGCAGCGGCAAGGTGCATGGCAAAGTAGGTCTTGCCCTCGCCCGGATTGCCCTGCAGCACGCTTAGTTTCCCAAATGGCAGATACGGTTTCCAGAGCCAGTCCACCGGGGTCAGTTCCACGTCGCTCATGCGGATGATCTTCACCGTTTCCGGTTTTGACGGCTCTTTCAGCACGATGCTTTTGAAATAATTGCGATTCGGAATCTCTGCCCGGTGCACCAGAACGTCGTTCCAGTCCTTCATGCAGGGCTGGATGCGGGTCACGCTCACGGTGTCCGGCAGCAGCGCCGCCAGCCGCTTGCAGGCATCCTCTCCGGCTTTGTCGGCATCCAGACAGAGGAACACCCGCTCCACATCTGGGCGTTCAGAAAGAAACTGCTGCAGCGCCTTGCCCGACACCCCGCCCAGCGACAGATAATTATGCTGCTGCCAATTTTTCGGAAACAGTTCGATGAAGGACAGCAGGTCGATGGGCGCTTCAAAGACCAGCAACTGCTTGTCGGTGCCGCGATGGGCAAAGCCAAATGCCTTTTCTGCACCGGCTGCATCCTGCCGAAACTTTTCCCGAATCCCACGGCTGCTTGCGTAGCGGGGATGCCCGTCTGCATCCCGCCCCACAAAGACCACATTGTGGTGGGCGGCGTCTTCGTAAATATCTCCGGCGGCGATGAAGAAGTTCACCAGCGAGGGACTGAGTTTCCGTTCCTGTGTCAGATAGTTCAGGATGTTGGCGTTGGTGACGTTCCGCAGCGGCAAGCGAAACGCCGGAGAGGGGGCGGGGTCAGCCTCCGGCTGGACTTCGCCCGGCTCTCCGGTCAGCATCTGCACCGCTTCAGGGAAGGACTTGCCGTAAAACTCCATCACGAAATCCACCGGAAAGCCACCCTTGCTCTGGCTGTGCCGGAACCATTTGTTTCCGCAGACGGTCAGGCTGTCGTGGGCTTTCCAGCGGCATTCTTTTCCGCTGCGCACCAGCGTTTCGCCCTGTGCCTGGAGAAATTTTTCCAGATCCACCGCATTGGCTTTGTCAATCTGGGCTTGGGTGTAGGTCATGCTGCTTCCTCCTTAAAGCTCCTGTGCGTGATTCTTCTGTTCGGTTTTCTTCTGGGATTGCGCTGCCTTGGCTTCTTCCAGCTTTTTCAGCACCGATTCCTTCTCCGAGGTCTTGCCGCCCGGTGCGGAAAGCTGCTGCTTATTCAGCACCATGTCGATATACTTGCGGATATTTTTCAGGGCAGAGACATCCGGCTGCAAGGTTTCCAGTTTGGTACGCAGTTCTGCGCTGCCGGATTGCAGCGCAGAAAATTCGGCATCCAATGCCGAAAAATCTACCGCTGTGCTGCCGTTCAGTTTCATCAGAGTGCGGACAGCTTTATTAAAGGTGTCCAGCTCCTCTTTGTGCTGGGCGGCATAAGCGTCCTTGGTCAGCTTGAAGTTCTTCTTGATAAAGGTGTCGTGGATGGGCTTCAGCTTGGCATGGGCGGCGGCAGCATCCTTGATCTGGGCGATTGCCCGCATACGGTTTTCGTTCTGCTTCAACTGCCTACGGAGAGGGGCGGCGGTCTGGTTCAGGTTAGAAATTGCGGTATCCAGATCCTCGATGGTGTTCAGAGAATGGGCTTTCAGATAGTCCACCGCCCGTTTGACTTCCTCAAAGTCCCGGACAGTGCATTTCAGTTTTGCCTTGCCAGACCAATCGCTGCGCTGCTCGTTGCGAAGGTTGAAGTAGTCCACCAGCAGGTCGGACAGTGTGGGTTCCTTCGACTTTTCCAGAGCGTCCAGAAGAAGCTGCTTCTTTTCGTTCAGGTCTGCGATCCAGCGTTGCAGCCCACGAATTGCGCTGCGGATGGACTGCATCAGGCTGTTGGCGGCTCGAATGTCCCGGTTCAGGTTGCCGAGAAAGGTTTCCACTCCACGCTTTTCCATCTGGTGTGCGGCGGGGCCAAGATGCACGGTCGGTATCTGCTGGATGCCCTGCCGCTCAAAGGAGCGCAGGTCAACACGTTCCGGTCTGCCAGCCGCTTCCAGATAGCGGTTGGTGATGGTTTCCCAGCTATGCCGCCAGACCTCGGCGTACTTCTGGTCGTTCCAGTCCACCGTGTTTTCCTTGTGGCACTTCCAGTTGCCGGAAGCGAGCCGGATGCGCTCACCGTTCTCGTCAAGGTCGTACACCTTTCTGGCTTTCGGGAGCCACTTGCCGTGTTCGTCCATTGCCCGGAGCGTCAGCAGAATGTGAGCGTGTGGGTTTCCATCTCCCTTGTCGTGGATGGCAAAGTCGGCAATCATCCCTTTGGAAACAAACTGCTCCTGACAGAATTCCTTTATCATGGAGAGATACTGTTCTTTCGGCACCTCCACCGGAAACGCCAGCACGATGCGCCGGGCAAGCTGGGAGTTCCACTGGTTCTCCACGGCTTCCACGGCGTTCCAGAGGGTCGCCCGGTCTGCATATCCGGGCGGCGCATAGGATGGCAGCATGATCTCAGCGTGGACAAGCTCTTTCTTCTTGTTGTAGAATTTTGTTCTCTGGTCGTACTCGCTGAACAGCCGTTCGCCGCTTTGGTAAGCGGCCCCGGCAACAGCGGACTGCCCTTGGCTGCGCTTGACGATGGTGATTTTGAAATGCGGACACGGAATAGGCATCACCCCCAAACAAAAAGACCGCCCAGCAAGATTGCTCTTGATGAACGGTCTGGAATTGTATTCGGTTTTGCTCGCCGCCTTAGAACGGAGTGCTGTGCGCTTCGGTCTTAGGCGGGAGCCGCAAAAGGATAGCTGCAAAGCAGCGCAAGGAAAATGCAGTTTTCCTTGGGATGGAATCGGGCTGGCGCACAAACGCCAGCTTCGATTTCATCGAGCCGTCTGCAAGACCGCAATTTCACCGGAACGGTGTATAATTGCGCCCTTTATTCTAAAGGGTTTTGGACGTTGCTGCGTTCGTGAACGTCATGCACCATCTTTGCAAGCGCCAGCACGACTTCCGGCTGACGGAACGAGATCTTCAGCAGTTCCATCACCTGATCGTCGGTCAGCTCTCCCGGACAGACCAGAAAGCTTTCCAGCATTCCGGCACGGGTGCAAAGGCGATGCACACGCGCTCTCCGGTTCAGCTCTGACATCTGGCGTTCAAGGATCTTCTCCCGGTGCTGGCAAGAGCGCAGCTTCTGCTCTGCTTTGGCTTTTTCGTTGCGGAGGTAGGCAAGATCGGTTTTGGGTTGGGGCAATGGCATCACTCCTTATTTCTTGTAATTTCAAAATAACTTGTCACAAACAAGCAATTGCGTCCAATCATATCTAAGAAAGGCACTGGCAGCGCGGGGCAAGGACATATATTGCTTCTTTATTCGATTTATCGATCCGTCACTTGCAGCACACAGGCGCAATAGCCGGGTTCGGGCTGATAGCAATGGATGGTAAGGTACTTATCTATTTCCGGGCTGTAATCGTGGAGAGTGTGCTTTGTACCGTTTAGCGCTACATCCGCATACGCCACAAGCCACTTTTTGTCGCCATTACGGAAGACCTCGTAGAACGAGCGGTTCAGCATTTCTTCCACGGGAACGCCTTCCACATTCGCCATTTCCGCATTGCAGTACCGGAAGATGAAATCCACGCCATGTCCCTCCGCATTGAAAACAAGCTCGATCACACAGAATGCCAGCGGCATATCGTCCAGCAGGCTGCATTTTTCCAGCATACTCAGGGGCTGGGGCTTCGTGCCTGCCAGCCCTATTTCTGTGCGCAGGCGGCGATGACTGCTCAAGCCGCGTTTGCGTCCTTGAAAAGTGCGGCCATCCGACATGGTATAAACGCCGTCCTTACTAATATCTACAATGTGGCTGCGGCATACGACAATTCCCTTGCTGATGCTCAAAAACTCGCTTTCCGGCAAAGCGGACAGAATACTATGTACCGGTATGAACAGTGCAAACTCCTCACCGTCCGTGCGCTGAATGACTGTTTTGCGGTCTTTGCGGTGAATGTACAGGATGTTCTCCGCACAAAGGCCATGCTTTTGAAAGTATGTGTTCAGATCGGTCATAGAGGCACCCCTTTTTCAGTTGATGTGTCCAGTATACCACACCATGGCTGGAGGCGCAATAAGTTCGCTAAAGTTCGTTTTATCATGACGTTTATTCAACCTGTTGAGCAAGTTCTTCTAAAAAGTCATTCTTGCGTTGTGCATTTTTTCGATATATTCTTGACTTTTAAATGCTGTTCGTGTATAATAAGCATATTGATCGACTTGATATCCTATAAGGAGCGCACAATGCATAATACTTACCGGCTGGCGGGGCATACCGTAGAAATTGAATCGGTCTATCCGCAGGTACATACGCTGTGCGCGGACTACCGGACAGGCGATCATCCAGAATATGTTATTACGACAACAGAAGCCGACATTGCCTACGAGCGGCAGCGTTCTGCGCGGGCAGACAAGTTGGAAGGTGCGGCGGTGCGGGAGCACGCAGAACCCTATCTGGAAACGTTGGCGGTCTACCGCAAGCTGGCGCAGCTGCTGGTGCAGGACGATATCCTGCTGATGCACGGTGCCGTGGTGGCGGTAGACGGGCAGGCGTATCTGTTCACTGCCCAAAGCGGCACAGGCAAAACCACCCACACCCGGTTGTGGATGCAGCAGTTTGGCGACCGCGCCGTGATGGTCAACGGGGACAAGCCCCTGCTTCACATTACGAACGAGGGCGTGACCGTCTACGGTACTCCGTGGGACGGCAAGGAGCACCTGAGCACCAACATTTCCTGTCCGCTCAAAGCACTCTGCATCCTGACCCGGAGCGAGACAAACCACATCGAGCGCATCTCAAAAAAGGAAGCGCTGTCCATGCTCTGCCAGCAGGTCTACCGTCCGGAAGACCCGACGACGCTGGCAAAAATGCTGGCTCTGGTAGACCGGTTGGGCAGCAGCGTGCCGCTGTACCGGCTGGGCTGCAATATGGAACCGGAGGCTGCACTTGTGGCCTACCACGGAATGAACCACGAATAGAGGAAACGCATATGCAAACCATTTTGCCGCCGTCTGGCAATACAAGCAAGATCCTTGGTAAGCCGAAACTGGCAGAGCACGGCCTGCGTTGGATGACATACGTTCTTGCCCAGCCGGTGGACGGCGGTGTGCTGGTGTTCCACACCCTGACACGAGCGCTGCTGCTGCTCACGCAGGAAGAGTATACCGCACCGGATGTGGTTGCTGAACTGCGCAGCAGCTGGTTTCGCGTACCGCAGGAGATGGACGACATGAAATATGCCGACCAGGTACGGTTTATCCGCCGCACGATGCAGAAGGAACCGGAGCATACAACTACTTATACCATCTTTACCACCACAGACTGCAACGCCCGGTGCTTTTACTGCTATGAGATGGGACGTTCCCGGATTCCCATGAGCAACGAAACCGCCCATAAGGCGGCGGCTTATATTGCAGCGCATTGCGGCGGCGAAAAGGTTCATCTGCACTGGTTTGGTGGTGAGCCGCTTTTTAATAAGCAGGTCATTGACATCATCTGCACCGACCTTACGGAAAAGGGCATTGTGTACGAATCCATGATGATCTCTAATGGGTATCTGTTTGACGGCGCTACCGTAGAACAAGCGGTTTCCCATTGGAAGTTGAAGAGCGTGCAGATCACGCTGGACGGCACGGAAGAGATTTATAACCGCAGCAAGGCATTTATTTATAAGAATGGCAAAAGCCCCTATCAGGTGGTACTGGCAAATATCCGGCGTTTGCTGGATGCAGGGGTTGCGGTTCTTATCCGGCTGAACATGGACGAGCACAACGCCGATAATCTGATGGAACTGGCGGATGAATTGCATGAACAGTTTGGTGAAAACAAAAAGCTGACGGTTTACAGCCATGTGTTATATGAGTTTCTGGGTTGCAAAGAGGGTATTCCAGCGGACAGCCGAAATGAGCTCTATCAGAAACAGCAGGCGTTGTATCATAAGCTGGTGACCCTTGGATATGTAAAGAAATTGGGTTTACGAAAAGACCTTCCGCTTCGGCGTTGCATTGCAGACCATGGTGGTGCACTTACCATCTTGCCAAACGGCGAATTGGGCTTGTGTGAGCAATATAGCGAGAACAACTTTATCGGGCATATAGACAGCGAAAAGCTGGACGAATCCGTGCGTCAAAGTTTCCGGGAATCGTGGCCGGCTTTGGATGCGTGCAGGAAATGTTTTTTCTATCCGGAATGCATCCGGTTGAAAAAATGTATTGAGCAGCAAAAGTGCTACGAGCAAATGCAGATTAAGGTTCGGGAAGATACATTATCCGCTATGCGCAACACTTACGAGGCATGGCTGAAAAAAGAGCAGATCAGTGAGGAAGAACCTCACTCGGACTGCTGACCCTTTGCGTGACGCAGCATAGCAGCTGTTTCACATAGAGATTTTCTGCGAAAGGAGGTGTGTAAACATGGAAAAGTACACCAAGGCTCAGATGGAAGTCATCGAGTTTGAGGCCGAGGATGTCATCACGACATCGAGCATCAAGATCTGCACCAGTACAGACTATGATACTATTACCCCAGATCCCAGCGATAAATGTATTTGGGGCGACTGATGACACGTTAGAAGAAGGCAGTCTGCTTCGGCGGTCTGCCTTTTCTTGAAAAACACCGTTCTAAGAAAGGACGTTTGAATATGAAACTGAAAGATACCTTTGTGACGCAGGAGATGGACGGCGAGCAGGTGATGGTGGAAGCGGACGGCGGCTTTGCCGGCATGGTGCGCAGCAACGCCACCGCTGCGTTTATCATCGACCAGCTCAAAACCGAAACCACAAAAGAGGCCATTCTGGATGCCATGTGCAAAAAGTACGATGCCCCCCGCGCTGTGATGGCAGAGGATGTGGACATGGTGCTGGCCAACCTGAAAAAAATTGGTGCGCTGGATGCGTAAATCGACCTTTGAGGAGGAGATCACGCACAATGGCTTTTTGCTTTACCGCAATGTAGGCGACAGTATGCTGCCGCTGATCCGGCAGGGCAAAGACCTGCTGCTTATCGCCCGCAAACCGCAAGGACGGCTGAACAAATACGATGTGCCGCTCTACCGCCGAGACAGCGGACAATATGTGCTCCACCGTATTTTGAAAGTGCGTAAAAATGATTACGTCCTCTGCGGAGACAACCGCTGGCGGCGGGAGATAGGCATTACCGACCGGCATATCATCGGCGTGCTGACGGCAGTAATCCGGGATGGGCAAAAGCTCCCGGTCACGGATCAGCGCTACCGGCTGTATGTGCATCTGTGGTGCGATTTGTTCTACCTGCGCGCAGCGGTGCTGTGGTGCCGTGACCTGCCCGGAAGAATAAAAAGGAAGCTGTGCCAATGAAACAAAAAAATACCTTACAATGGCTCAGCATCGTAGCGGGAAAAACCAAGCTTCTGGTAGGCGTTCTGGTCGCAATACAGGCGGTGCTGAGTGTTTCCAGCATCGCCTTTGCGTTTGTACTGCGGCGCATCATCAATATGGCCGTGGACGGGGTACAGGGCGGTTTTTGGGCATCGCTGGCGCTGCTGGTGGGCATCCTGCTGGGGCAGATCATGTTGAGCGCGGCGAGTCGCTTTTTAAACGAGTACACCAGCGCCGCCGTGGAAAACCGCTTTAAGCATCGGCTCTTCTCCGCCCTGCTTACCGGCGATTATGCGTCAGTGGCGGCGGTGCACTCCGGCGAGTGGATGAACCGCCTGACCTCGGATACCACCGTGGTGGCGGGCGGCGTGACCCAGATCGTGCCCGGTCTGGTCGGAATGCTGGTGCGCTTGCTGGGCGCAGTCGCCGCTATTTTGTGGCTCGAGCCGCGTTTTTTGTACATCCTTCTCCCCGGCGGCGCGGCCATGATGCTGCTGACCTATGCGTTCCGCAAGATATTGAAACGACTGCACAAGAGGATTCAAGAAACAGACGGCGCGCTCCGGGTGTTCTTGCAGGAGCGGCTGGAAAGTCTTGTCATCGTCCGCACCTTTGCCAAGGAAGAACAGATGGCGCAGCAGGCAGACGCCCTGATGGACGCCCACAAAGCCGCCCGGATGAAGCGCAGCAATTTTTCCAACCTGTGCAACATCGGCTTTGCCGGTGCCATGGACGGGGCGTATCTGCTGGGTATCGGGTTCTGCGGCTACGGCATCCTGACCGGCACCATGAGCTACGGCAACCTGATAGCCATTATGCAGCTGGTGGGGCAGGTGCAAAGCCCGTTTGCCAACCTGACGGGCTATCTGCCGCGGTATTATTCCATGCTGGCCAGCGCCGAGCGCCTGATGGAAGCGGAAGCCTTTGCGTCAGACAGCACCGAAACGGTGCCTGAAGAACAGACCTTGAATTTTTATCAGACCGAATTGCAGTCCCTTCAGCTGGAACACGTCTGTTTTACCTATCAGCCCCCGGTGCAGACCGAGGGCGAACCGCCCGCCATGCCGGTGGTTTTGCAGGATGTCAGTCTGACCGTCCGCAAGGGCGAGTATGTAGTGTTTGCCGGGCCGTCCGGCTGCGGCAAAAGCACCCTCCTCAAACTGCTCATGTGCCTGTATCCGCTGGATTCCGGCAAGCGGTTCCTTTCCACGAAAACCGGGAACCAACCGCTGACCCCAGCATGGAAAAGTCTGTTTGCCTATGTGCCGCAGGGGAACCAGCTTTTGTCCGGTTCCATCCGCAGCATTGTTGCATTTGGGGATGAAGATAGGGCGCAGGATGAGAATGCAATTTATAACGCACTGAAAATCGCCTGTGCGGATGATTTTGTACGCAGGCTGGAAAGCGGGCTAGATACCGTGCTGGGTGAGCGCGGCGCAGGTCTGTCCGAAGGGCAGATGCAGCGCATCGCCATTGCCCGGGCGGTATATTCCAACCATCCAATTCTTTTGTTGGACGAGGCGACCAGCGCATTGGACGAAGCAACAGCCCTTCGACTGCTGAATAATTTGCGAAAGATGACGGACAAAACGGTGATTCTGGTCACGCACCGGATGAATCAGGCGGATTTCTTTGATAAGGAGCTGGTCTTTTCAAAAGATGGTATTTGTGTGAGGGAAAGGAAAACGTGTAAATGAAAAGAAAAGCATTATCGATCGTAGTCCTTCTTCTTGCTGTCGTGCTGTTCGGACTGCTCTTTGTAAATCACCGTCAGGAACAGCGTCAGGCGGCGCATATGCGGCAGCTCCAAAAGGAAGCAATGCCATACGAGCAAGAGATCAACGATATCCGTTCGGAGCTTGCACAAAAGCAACGTGCCATCAACACGAAGGAAGATACTTCCGGCATCCTCTTTGGTTTCGTTCCTGCATCGGCGGACGATTTTGCCGAGATCGATAAACTGGCTGCAGAACATTCCATCACCCCGGTGATCCTTCTGGACTGTTCGCAGGAAAAAGAACAGCTGACCCGGATTTTGAAAAAAGCCGTTGCAAAAGACTATGAAATTGTGTTGGCGGGTCTGCAATTTGACGAATCCATTTTGCAGACGGCGGACGAGATGAAAGACCTGTTGGTGCAGATGGACGATACCAAAAGTCCTGCGTTTCTGCTTCGGAACAATGTGAACACAGAAGAGAACCGGAATCTTTTGAATGAACGTGGCTATACAGAATTGATCTTGTATGATGCTTCCTTGCAGGCTGGTATGCAGGAAAATGGGAAACCATACATTTGCTATGGCTTTTTCAAGCAACCCGTCTACTACGCAGACTATATTTCTCAAGTTGTTACAGCACATACCATGATGCTTGCGTCGTTTGATTTTTCAACGATTCAAAGCGGAACGCTCCAGATTTCAGATGTTGAAAGATTTATGACGCTGACAGACGACCGGAAAGCGGCCAATGAGTTGCGTTATGTTGACCTGAACAGTGCTTTTCAAGCAGTGGCCGACCAGAATGCCACCCAGCAAGAGCGGCAGGAATCCTATGAAAAATATGAAGCGGAGCAGGAAAAACGCATTCAGGAACTCAAGGAAAAAATCAGTGCAATCTACAGCCGTTGGGATGAGTATTGAAGGAGCATGATATGGAAAAGACTTCAGAACTTTTGATTTATCTCATGGCCTGTTCACTGCAAGAGATAAAGCCGGAAGAAGCACTGCTTGCAAATATTGACGTGGAGGCACTGCTTCGGCTGGCGAAAGCGCATTCCGTTTCTGCAATGGTGTGCATGGCGCTGGAACAGACCGATGCGTTCCAGCACGCCGCTGAAACCACCCGGCTGAAATGGCTGGATGCCAAAAACAAGGCTGTCCGCAAAAATATGCTGCTGGATGCCGAACGACACCAGCTGGAAAAAGAATTTGCAGAGCATGGTATCTGGTATATGCCGCTGAAAGGCAGCATTCTGAAAGACTGGTATCCTAAATTCGGAATGCGCGAAATGGCAGATAACGATATTCTGTTTGATGCGACAAGACGGCAGCAGGTAAGAGATATTTTTGTAAACAGGGGCTACAGCATTGAGTCCTATAACAAGAGTAACCATGATGCTTATGAAAAGCAACCCATCTATAACTTTGAGATGCATGTTGCGCTGTTTCACGAAGACCGCTCAACTCTTCAAAAGAAGTATGAGAATGTCGTAGACAGGCTGGTGCAGGACGAGAAGCTACCTTTCCGGTATCACTTCACCCCAGAGGATTTCTATGTGTTTGTTGTGGCACATGCTTACAAACATTACAGTCATGGAGGAACTGGCATCCGGACTCTGGTAGATTTTTATGTTATGAATCGGAAACTGGGGAAGATCTTAGACTGGGAGTATGTAGAGTCTGAGTTGAGGAGTCTGGGCATCCTTGATTATGAAAGGGACAGTCGTAAGTTATCACAGAAGCTGTTTGGAAATACCAAAACCGTGTTGAGGTCCGAATTGACTGAGGAGGAGAACCAGATGTTTGCCTATTATCTGGGAGCGACGACCTACGGGAATCTGTTCAACCAGACACTTCATAGGATGCAGGAATTTCAGCCAGATGGGGAACCGCTCACTACGAAAACCAAGGGTAAATATATCATATCCCGTATGTTTCCAAATATGGAGTGGTGCAAGTGTTATGCTCCTGTGGTATATAAGTTTCCAGTTCTGCTGCCTTTCTACTGGGTATGGCGTTTGATATACAAGGGCATTACGAAACGAAAGAAGGTCACACAGGAGATAAAAGCTTTGAAAGCGGTCAACAGAAGATAATTCTGTATAGAGTATCGTTGTCGGCAGTAGCATAGGCATGATATAAAGAACACCCGTGCATCCTCCTTCTGTGTATCATTCTTTTTATGCGCGGGCAACCAAGACGGATGCCCGTGTTTTTTCGCCGCTTCAATGCTCTTTGTCTGGATGAGCAGCCATCACTGCTCTAAAAGTTCCGCATAATTGCATACAGGTATGTAAAACGGGCAAAGCATCCCTCCTGACGCTTTGCCCGTTGTTCTTTATTCTACCATAGCAGATCGGTTATCGCTTTCAGGATACCCGCACCGGCTGGACAGTCAGCGCAGTGCCCCTGACCTGATACGTCACCCCGCCAGCTTCGCCCCTTGCTTTCCTCTAGCACACCTCCGGGTGCTGCGCTGCAAGGGCATCAAGCTGCTTCTGCAAGGCGGGATTCAGCGTAAATACGCTGCTTGTCCCGTCCTCGCTGGCGTAGATCATGGTTTCCAGCTTAAACATCGTCATCGGGCTCGACAAAATCTTCCTTCCTCCATTCCTTGTCCTCCTCGATGTCCTGCATCAGGAGCAGCATGTTGGTGTAGCACTCCATCTCAGCACGGACGAAATAGAACATCTGGTCATACCAGTCTGCCTGAGTATTCCGCGCGAGATTGCGCAGCACGACCGCTCAAATTGAGCATCCATTCCGGCGGAATTGAGCACGCTTGCCGCCGTCGTTGAGCACTGCGGTAAAATGTAGATATGCATCGCATTTTGCGGTGTAAATATCTACAAGGAGGTCACCTGTATGACCAATTACCGTGAGATTCTCAGACTCCATAGTCTGGGACTCAACAAGACCGAGATCGCGTCAAGCTGCCAGTGCGCTCGGAACACTGTGGCAGCAACCCTGCAACGGGCAGCAAACTGCGGCCTGCAATGGCCACTGCCGGAGGAAATGTCGGATAAGCAGCTCTCAGAGCGTCTGTTTCCGACCAGCCCCTCGAAGCCTGTCTACAAGATGCCGGACTACGCCTATGTCCACAAGGAACTCCAGCGCAGCGGTATCACCCTGAATCTGCTGTGGCTGGAATACTGCGACCAGTGTCGGGCGGCGGGTGAGATTCCATACCAGTCCACCCAGTTCAACAAGTACTATGCGGACTATCTGACAAAGGTAAACGCCACCATGCACCTGAACCACAAGCCCGGCGAGGTTATGCAGGTGGACTGGGCCGGCGATACTGCCGCTGTTATTGACACAGACACCGGTGAAATTATCCCGGCCTATGTGTTCGTGGCAACCCTGCCCTACAGTGGCTACAGCTACGTAGAAGCCTTTTTCTCCATGAACCAGGACTCATGGACCACTGCCCATGTGAATGCCTACAAATACTTTGGCGGCGTTACACGGATCATCCAGTGCGACAATCTGAAAACCGGCGTGCAAAAGCATGGGAAGGATGAGGTTGTTCTCAATAAATCGTACCAGGAGCTGGCAGAGCATTATGGCACGGCAATTCTGCCTGCCAGAGTCCGCGCTCCCAAGGATAAAGCTGCTGTTGAGGGTACTGTCGGTATCATCTCCACCTTCATACTGGCCGCTCTGCGGAACCGCCAGTTTTTGTCCCTATTGGAACTGAACGAGGCGATTTGGGACCGTCTGGAGGCGTTCAACCATAAACCTTTCCAGAAGCGGGAAGGCAGCCGGGCCAGCAGCTTTGCAGAAGAGAGGCCCTTCCTGCGCCCTCTGCCGCCCAGACCTTTTGAATTGGCCATCTGGAAAGTGGCAACGGTGGGACCAAATTACCACATTTCCGTGGAGCGCATGAACTATTCTGTTCCCTTTGAGTACATCAAGCAGAAAGTAGATGTCCGGCTCACCAGATCCACGGTAGAGGTTTTCTACGGTGGAAACCGAATCTGTGCCCATCCCAGGCTGTACGGACGGTTTAACCAATACAGAACGATCCAGGCGCATATGCCGCCAGAGCACCAGAAGTATGTCCAGTGGAACGGTGAACGGTTCATTCACTGGGCCGGTAAGGTCGGCAGCAACACGCAGGTCGTTGTCCGGGCTATTCTCGGCAGCTACAAAGTAGAACAGCAGGGCTACAAGTCCTGCATGGGTCTGCTGAAGCTGGCAGACAAGTACACTCCGGAACGGCTGGAGAATGCTTGCAAACGGGCATTGGAATACACACCCCGCCCTTCTCTCAAGAATATTCAGGCTATTCTGGCATCCGGCCAGGATAAAGCCATCCCTGAGCAGAGTACGGCTACTGCGTCCTCTTCCCAGTACGGTTTCACCCGTGGGGCTGACTACTACGGAAGGGGGAATAAGTGATGCTGACTGAAACAACGGTATCCAAGCTGCGTGAAATGCGGCTGAGTGTTATGGCCAATGCCCTGAAGGATCAACTTGCCGATCCGCAGTTCCAAAACATGACCTTTGAGGACCGGCTCGGTCTTTTGGTGGATGCGGAATGGAATGCCCGAAAGAATAACCATCTGAACAAGCTGATCCGGCAGGCAACCTTCTCGGATCCGGGAGCTTGTCTGGAAAATGTGGAGTATCTGCCCGACAGAGGACTGAAGCAGGAGGAACTGCTGCGGTTCAGCACCTGCAACTACATTCAGGAGCACCACAACATCATCCTGCTGGGAGCTACCGGCAGCGGCAAAACCTATCTCGCCTGCGCTCTGGGCATGGCTGCCGCAAGACGGTTTTATGCGGTGAAGTACATCCGGCTCCCGGATCTTCTGGTAGAATTCCAGATTGCCAGGGGCAACGGTACGATTCGCAAGCTCATGGCCCAGTACAAGAAGTACGCATTGCTCATAATTGACAAATGGCTTCTGTACCCTTTGAAAGAAACGGAAGCCAGGGACTTATTGGAAATCGTGGAGTCCCGGTACAAGCGAAACTCCACGATCTTCTGCTCCCAGTTTGACATTCCGGGCTGGCCGGAAAAGTTGTCTGACCCACTGCTGGCTGATGCCATCTGCGACCGAATCGTCCACGATGCTTACACCGTGGTCATTGGAGGCAAGGAATCCATGCGCAAGCGGAAGGGTTTGCAGGACATCTGACTCCGACTATATTTATGATACCTTGACTGATTTGTTCTGTCCATATTCAACCTGAGCGGTGGGGCTGCTCAATCCGGGCGGTCCCATTGCTCAATTCAAGCGGAACCGCTGCTCAATTTCGCCGGTCGAGGTGATTTTGCTCTGCGGTGTACGCAGATAGAAAATGAGAATAGAGATGAGAGCTTTATAATTCACTGCTAGTTGGAAACTGATGGTGCTGAACCCTGACAAGACTGCGTTTCACCTGGCAGAATGCAGGTAAGGGGACAATGTGGTGTTGATAACTTGGGGTAAGGAGAGCTCCGGTTCCGTATAACCTAATAATCTGGCATGTGTTGTCATAGAAAGATTCGTTGATATTCACAGGCATCTGAGCGGATTTACCAGTATTGTAATTAAAAAATAATCATTGACAATATGAACTGAAACATTGCTTCCAGCATGATGTGGTGCAGATAATAGACTGGGACAGTGAACTGGTCTTGACGAATGATTATTACCGGGCGGCGAGAGCGTGGCGGGAAGAATTCACATCGTCCGAAGCAGAACGAGAGTACTTTACGCGCTCCAGTGAAGAAGATGCGAGAGAGTATGCATACAACAATGTGTGGCTGTACGTGAGGTAGCATATGCAAAAGACCGCAGCCTATTGGCGTGATCAGAGCCAATAGGCTGCGGTCTTGTCCAGATACTGCTTCCGTTCCTTCCAGTCCGGCATCAGCATCGTGAGAAAGGCATAAAACTGCCTGGAGTGGTTGGGGTGAACCAGATGGCAAAGCTCGTGCATGACGACATATTCAATGCAGTGCCTTGGTGCTTCGAGGAGACGCTTGTTCAGTGTGATGATTCCCTTCTTCGCCAGACAGGAGCCCCAGCGCGTTTCCATGTCCCGGATTCTCAGAGAAGGCTTCTGCACGCCGTATTTTTGAAACGACGGATACAGCGCATCCATCACGTCGCCAAATACCGTTCTGCACTGCTGGCCCAGAAATCTGTTGACGACGCGCCGCTTCCTTTCGATATCGTGGAGATCCCGAACACCTAGATGGATGTAGACGCCGTCCGCTGAAATGGAATCCTTTGCGGCCTGTGTGACCTGCAGGCGCAGACCTCGACCCAGAATGTTGAATGCCTCGCCACTGACGTACTGCTTCGGCTGAGGCCTGTATTGCGCCATCTCATGGAAGTGGTCAAGGGCCTTTTGAATATACGGGGCCTTGCTGACAACAAAGGCGTCGATTTCCCCGCAGGGGACGCCCGGATCTGCTGAAACCCACACGCTGCCATCCTTCCGCACCCGCAGATTGAGGTTTTTGACCTGCTTTCTTTCAAGACTGTATAGGATTTCGCACCCATCGGCGGTTATGGTTCGTTGGCAGGTGATGTCCATCGCTCAGAACCTCCGCAGGGCAACAGTCTTGACATTGTCGATGATCTTGTCGATGAGATCGAACGAGAGCTTCAGACCATGCTCCTTTTCGTATTTGTAGAACAGATCGTCGATGTCCTGTGAAATGCGGTCGTGGATGGTCTTGTTGTTCGTCCAGTCCACCTGACTGTGGGAGGCGACGATTTTTGTGATCTCCTCGGAAACCTCTGCAACGAAATCGGGTGTAATCCGTTCGTCCTCCACCTCGTCAAAGAGTGCGGTCAGCACACCGAAAAAGGCCTGTGCGTGAACATTATTCTTGATGCGCTCCGGATAGCTGACGGTGCTCCTGCCGGCGTGGTAATCCCCCATGATGGTGCGCATCTTGGCAAGGTATTCGGCTTCGGAGATGACCTTTTCCTTGTAGAGCGCAAGGGCGTCCCTGATCCGCTTGGAGAAGCTGTCATAATAGGCGGGATTCTCGTCGCGCTTCTCGCTGATGCTTCGGGTCATCCGGCTGGCTATCGCATCAGCTTTTGACCGCAGCGAGCCCAGCTCCTCAAGCTCCTTTTCAAAGTCGTCCTTGTTCAGAATGTCGATGGGGCTTGTGATCTTCTTCAGCCCGGCGACAGACAGGTGCGTGTCGAGCAGATTCTGCATCAGCGGTTCATACTCTGCGTTGTCGATGGCGTCGCAGTACTGGAGCTTGACGCTGCGGCGAACCTTTGAAAAGAAGATGAACGTGTCCTGATACTTCTGCCGTTCCTCCTTGCTCAGCGCGTTGTATGCCTGCTCCGCATTCAGCACCAAATGCAGCGCCCGGCCAAAAGCGCAAAGCAGGGTGTAGAAATCCTGACGCACATTGTCATCGGCGAGGAACACCTCGACGGCTTCCGCATCGCTGATGCTGCCCACCGGGGCAAAGAGCTCTACCAGCTGCGTATAGGCGCTGCGGAGATTCCCGATGGCAGACATCACATCGACCACGACGCCCTTCAGATCGCCGCCGTCGAAGTTCTCCAGACCAGCGCCACTGTACATGTCCATGGCGGTGTCGAGCTTTTCAATCAGACCGCGGTAATCGACTATCAGGCCGTAGTCCTTGCCCTCGTGCAGGCGGTTTGTCCTCGCGATGGCCTGCAAAAGGCCGTGCTCCTTGAGCTCCTTGTCGATGTAGAGCACCTGACACAGCGGCGCGTCGAAGCCGGTGAGCAGCTTGCTGCACACGATCAGAATGTCGATTTCACCATCGCAGAACCTGTTCTTGATGGCTTCCTCGTAGCGGTCGGCATCCCCGTACTGCTGCATCATCTTGTTCCAGAAGGAGACGACCAGATCGTCCGCTCCCTCGTCGGCGTCGTCGACGCCTTCGCGCATGTCGGGCGGCGAGATGACGACGGCGCAGCTCAGGTCACCGAACTGCTCAAAGCACTGCAGATAGCGGATCGCGTCGCGCTTGTAGTTGGTCGCGAGCATGGCCTTGAAACCGGTATCTTTATAGCCCTCGATGAAGTGCTCGCTGATGTCCAGCGCGATGCGCTTGATGCGCGCGTCGGTGGAGGTCAGGCGGCGGATGCTGCTCCACTTCCTGCGCAGATCCTCCCGCTGCGCCTCCGTCAGGCGGCGGGTGGTTTGCTTAAACCAGAGGTCGATATTTTCTTCGTCCACCTTTTGCTCGACAAAGCGCCCCTCATAGATCAGGGGGACAATCGCGCCATCCTCCACGCCGTCCCGGATGGTGTACTTGTGAATCAGCCTGCCGAACCGGGCCATGGTGTTCTTTTCGCTTTTCATCAGCGGCGTGCCGGTGAAGCCGATGTAGCAGGCGTTGGGGAATACGCTGCGCATCCGGGTCGCCATGAGGCCGTAGTTGGAGCGGTGGCTTTCGTCCACGAGCACGAAGATGTCGCGGGAGGGGTTTTTGACCTCCTGCCGCTCGACGGTGTTGAACTTGTTGATGATACTGGTGATGACGTCCGCCCGGGCGCTGTTTACCAGCTCCACCAGATGGCGTCCGCTCGTCGCGCGGGCGGGAGTCAGCCGGGTATGGGCGAAGGTGGCGGCAATCTGCGCGTCCAGCTCCTTGCGGTCCGTGACGATGACCACGCGGGGATGGCAGTCCTTCAGCTCCATCAGGATATACTTCGCCAGCATGACCATGCTCAGGCTCTTGCCGCTGCCCTGCGTATGCCAGATGACGCCGCTCTGGCGGTTGCCGTGCTCGTCGTTTTCGGCGATGGTCTTCATGATTTCCCGGACGGCGAAGAACTGCTGATAGCGGCAGACCTTCTTCACGTTGGCGTCGAAGAGAATGAAATAGCGAATCAGCTCGTACACGCGCTCGGGGCTGAACAGCGAGACGATATTCCTGTCCTGTTCAGTGGGCATTCGATCCGGGACGAGCGCTTTCAGCCGGGTTTGCAGCCATTCGTCATCCTGCTCCTTCCAGACGCTCCAGAACTTTTTGGGCGTGCCGGCTGTCGCGTATTTGACGGCATTCTTGTTGGTCGTCACGACGAGCTGCGCAAATTTGAAGAGATGCGGGATATACGCCGCCTGCTGGTTGCGGATCATCTGCCCGACGGCCTCTTCCACGGGGATATGCGGGGCCTTGCACTCGATGACGGCAAAGGGAATGCCATTGATGAACAGCACGATGTCCGGGCGGGCGTTGTGCTGCCTGTCCTGGCTGTCCACGGCGAACTCCTCCGTGACGTGGAACACGTTGTTCTGCGGGTTGTCCCAGTCGATATACCGGAGGTTAAAGCTGAGCATTTTGCCGTCGCCGACGGTCTCCGGATAGCTTTTGCCCAGCAGCAGCGCGTCATAAATCTTCTCGCTGGTGCGCACGAGGCCGTCCGTCAGCGGTTCGTTCAGATCCTCCATGGCGCGCTCGATGTTGGCGGCGGAGAACTCGTTTTCCGCACCCGCATAGACATAGCGGTTGAGTCTACGGAGCTGACCGCGCAGGATGTCCCGGAGCAGCACGTGATACCGGCTGCCGCGCTGCTTGTCGCAATCCGCCGGGGAAATGTAGGTGTAGCCCATGGCAGTCAATAAGTCGATAGCAGGTTGTTGACTGATATTTTTTTCGAGATAAAGGTCAGAATTCATGGAATACCTCCATCTGAGCTCATCATCGATAGGAAAGCATCTCAGATTCTGCTTGCATTTTCTTGATAATAGCGAAAACGATTGTTTCGATGTCACTGCCCGTACTATAATCCGCAGGAACAACGTAATTCACGCGATTATCCCTAAGAAGGGTTTCCGCTGCACTTTTTCCTTTTTCCGGATCGTAAACAGCGATAGATTGACCGCCATTTGTCTTTACAAGCTTCATACATGGAACGTCGGTCAGACCGTCACCAATGTAAATCATGTTTCTGAACGGTACTCTCCGCTCATTTTCAGGCGTGTATTGATTGAGCTTGTCTGCACTTTGGCTGTCGATGGTTAGAACGCCTTTATTGATTCGGAAAAGGAATTGTGTCTTTGCGGTGTAATTGACAGCATATTTGGGCCACTGAATCGTTCCGGTGTAATCATACATAAATTCACAGGCGTAGATTTTCTTGAAATAATGAGCGATTTTCGTCCCCTCAATGATTTCCTTAATACCCGAAGAAACAATATAATGCTCAATGCGAACACCCATTTTCTCCCCGTATGCATTGATTCGCTCAAACCATGAATCAACTCCGTCAAAGTATTCCACACCTTCACCGAGTTCCTTAAAGGTTTCCCTCGTGATGGTTTCTCTTTTCTCCTTTGCTTTTTCCACCATTTTATACATGTATGCAAGAATATTGTCCATTTCCTGACTATCGGTCAACTGGCGAACCTCTCCCCAAAATGCAGAAGAACTCATGCCGAGGGACGGAATGAATCCATATTCCTGCATGTCTTTCGTACAAAGGGTCTTGTCAAAATCGTACATCAGGGCAACGATCGGCTTTTTCATCGTACTTCTCCTTTCGTTTTCACAATCCCCGTCAGCAGAAGCTGCATCAGGGCTTTTTTCTGTTTTTTCATTTCTTCCAGCTTAAGCTGATGAAGGGTGATAAGGTTGTCAATACCTCGCAGGAAGTGTCCAATTCTTTGCTGTTCCTCTTTTGACGGGGCGAACAAGTCGTACTCACCATACTCTTGTGCGTTTACACCCGGCTGTCCAGATCGCTGAGAGGTAATACGAATATACTTCTCATAGTTTGGCGAAAGGGTGCTTTGAAAAACAAATTCTGCATCATTGTCCTGATTGACTTTTGCCCGAATAAGGAAACCTGCAAAGTACACAATGCCGTCGTTTTCCCTGTAAATGTAGGTTTTTCCGACACTTGCACCCGTTCGTGCAAAGACAATATCTCCGCTTGAGAGTAGATATTTCGACATACCATCAAGGCAAATATCAGGGGACGAAAGATCAGAAAGCAAGAACTCTCTGCTGGCATCATCAATATCCGTGATTCTGATGTATTTGTTTTTTCCGTCAAACTCCTTAGCGGCTGCGTTAAGTCCATACTCAAAAGTACCGCACATTTCAGACAACTTACGCTGTTCCCAATCGTCCGTAAAGCCGGGGAACCTCTTTTCCGGAACCTTCTGTCCTTTCCTCGGGAACATCCTTTCCAGACAGCCTTGCTTGAACCTTTTCAGCTCCTCGATTTTGCGCCCTTGCAGTTCGATTGCCTTGTCCTGCGTGGCGAGAATTTCGGCAATCTTCTTCTGTTCGTCAAGCGGCGGAAGGACAATTCTGCTTTTCATGAAGCGGTCTTGTCCGAGGGTTCTGTTTCGGCCTGCTCCGCCGGGAGAAGCAGCTTCAAGAATGTCCGTTCCGCGCTTGGTGAGCAGGTAGGAAATGAGATAATCAATGTCAATGCTTCCATTGATCGGACGATACATGGGAAAACGATGGGAACCAATCATGCCCGCTTCTGCCTGTGTAGTCTTTCCGACGGCTTGTTCCCAGGCAAAAACGATGTTCAGAATAAAGCAGTCAGGTTCAATCCAAAACACGGATTTATTGCCCAAGGAGTCCCCTGTAACGGGTTCCTTATAGAATAATCCCTTTCCGTGAGAGCGTATTCCAATTTGTGTATACATCTCATTGGCTTGTACTTCGACTGGGTGTTCCACGCGCTCAAGACATTCAGCTATCGTGCGGACTGACCAGCTCTCAGGTAAGATGCCGGACTTTGTTTTCTTATACCCCTCCGGCACAATCCCCTGTCGGATTTGGTCAATTCTATCTCTTACTTCGGGTGTCATGCGTTCACCTCATTCAGGCTCATTTGCCGTTGATGCGCTTCTTCTGCTCACTCTCAATCTGCCTGATGCTCTTTTTCGGCGTCGGCAGGTCTTCCGGCATGGTGCCGCCCAGCTCGGCGATGGTCTGTCTGACCTTCCTGCCGACCTCGTAGTGGGTTTGATTGGCCTTTTCCTTGCCTCGAATATTTTCGCGGCGCAGCTTTTCGTCTGTCTGCGTAGCGCGGAACAGGTTAGCAGCCAGCTCGGTGCTGCCCATGTGATCAAGAATCTGTTCGTTTTCCTTGAGACCTTTACGAGCGTGGATTTCTTTTGCGCCGAGGCCTCCGTACAGTCCTTGATAGCCGTAATTCTGGAAAATGGCGAAATCATAGGACTTGATAACGCCAGCCTTTTGCGCCGCTTCGGCCAGGGACTTGTTGTGCGCTTTCATTTCTTTGCGGATGGCAAGCCGCTTCTGATCCTCGGACAGCTCATCGTAGTGGTCGATCAACTCCTGCTGGCGCGTCTTTACGGCGAAGTAGGTCTGTCCAACTGCAATGACCTCCTTGCGCGGGTCGCCATTCATAACGATCAGGTAGCAGGCATAGCGGGAGAGAATGTAGTCATCAATCAGCTTAACACCACCGTTCGGCATGGGCGATGTTTTGTTGACCTCAACAAAACATTCATCCACAGCTATGCCGCTGTTTTCGCAGGCTGTTTGAGCTTTTTCAATGAGTTTCTGGAAATTCCGCCATTCCGTATATTCAAGTATGGATTGTAGCTCCCTTGCATACCAGAATTCATTGCCATACTCATTGACGTGCTTGATGCTTTCAAAGGTTTCTTCGCTGTAACGCGCAATCTCATTGCTCATAACCCCAGCTCCTTCATATACTTCGCCATCTGCGCCTGCACCTGCGAAAGCTCCGCCTCGATGCTTTCGATATTCCGTTTCACCTCGTCGATGTCCACCAACTCCTCCTCCTCAAAGGTATCCACATACCGGGGGATGTTCAGGTTGTAGTCGTTCTCACGGATCTCAGCGCGGGAGGCGCGGTAGCTGTACTTGTCCACCTTCGCCTCGCGCGCCTCGTAGGTGCTGACGATGCGGGCAATATCGCTGTCCCGCAGGAGGTTCTGATTCTTGCCCTTTTCGTAATTGCCCTCGCCGGAGGCGTCGATGAACAAGACGTCGTCGCGGGTGCGGCCCTTTTTGAACACCAGAATGCAGGCGGGGATACCCGTGCCGTAGAACAGGTTCGCGGGCAGGCCGATGACCGCGTCCAGCAGGTTCATTTCAATCAGCTGCTTGCGAATCTTGCCCTCGCTGGCACCGCGAAAGAGCACGCCGTGGGGCAGAACGACGGCCATGCGCCCGTTCTCCGCATCCAGACTGTTAAGCATGTGGAGCACGAAGGCATAGTCGCCCTTGGAGGAAGGCGGAACGCCCCAGTCAAACCGATGATGCTCGTCCAGAGAGGCGGTCATTTTCTCCGGCTTCTTTCCTTTTTCATCCGGACCGGCCTTCGAGAGGAAGCCGCTGTCCCATTTGTCCAGGCTGAACGGAGGGTTGGCGACCACCACCTGGAACTTCATGAGCTTGTCGTCCTCGAGGTTCTGCGGATTGGAGAGCGTGTCGCCCTGCCAAATGCGGGCGTCATCCACGCCGTGGAGGAACATGTTCATCGTGCAGAGCGCCCAGGTCTGGGCGTTCAGCTCCTGACCATAGACGGCAACCTTGCCGCTGGGCACCTTTTTGTAAGCTTTGAGCAGCAGGCCGCCGCTTCCGCAGGTGGGGTCGTAGAT